>Ga0209700_105675_pt1 | contig 20626 bp, 12 predicted proteins | sample SiratroredBW_FD_187528 | JGI IMG/M metagenome (GOLD analysis project Ga0209700, IMG submission 187528) | Root nodule microbial communities of legume samples collected from California, USA - Siratro red BW (SPAdes) (version 2) | ecosystem: Host-associated > Plants > Roots > Nodule | place: USA...
ACATCACATTTCATACTTTGTTTATCATGCATGTTAATCAATCCTAGTCGTTGCAATTTAATAACATACGAAGAATTTACATGTCCTAATCTAGCATGCCAAATATCATAAGAGTCAACAATATAACAGATCCATTAATAATTTCAGAAACATTCAGTACAAAGAGACCTTGATCACAATATCCCTTCCCTACAAACACATTATTTTTTGTCATCACAATCTTATCAGATTCGAATGATACTTTGACCCCTACTTTTCCCAATAGTGCTACAGAGATCAAATTAACTCTGATTGATGGCACATGCAACACGTCACTTAAAGCCAAAGTCTTCCCAGATGTGAGTTTTAGAAGAACTTTACCTTTTCCTAGGACAGAAGTAGTCCTAGAGTCACCAAGATAAATTTGTTCTTCTCCATCCCCTACACTGGAGTAGGAGGAAAATGCATTTCTGTTTGCACAGATATGCCTGGTAGCCCCAGAGTCTACCACCCATTTGCTCACATTTGTCACAAGGTTCACTTGTGAAACGACCGCACAAATTGTATCTTCCCCTTCGGCTATATTTGCCTTAGGAGGATTGTCGTTCTTGACCCTGTGTCTGCACTGAGGTGCATGGTGACCTGGCCTTCCACAAACAAAGCAGTTTCCCTTCTTCTTGAAGATGGGTTTGGGTCCACTGGGACGGGAAAAATTAGATTTATTTTTCTTGTGATCAGGTTTTTTCTCGTACCTTTTCGGAGCTGGTCTGTCTTCTATCATATTTGCTTTTGCAGATAAAGCCTTAGCTCTTGCAGCAGCACACTCCTTCCGGTTGGTGTCTTCAATGATGATGTGAGTGATGAGGTCTGGTAGCGACATCTGTTTATGTCTGTGCTTCAGCTGTTGTTTGTAGTCTGTCCAAGACTGCGGAAGTTTCTCGATCAGAAGTTTCGAAACAAATTAATCAGGTAGAACAATATTCTCTGCTTTAATATCTTCAAGTAGCTTGTGATATTCATTGATTTGAATCTTGATGTCCTTGTCCTCTATCATCTCCCAGCGGTAGTACTTTCCGATAACGAATCTTTGTCGGACGACATCTTCGGCAGTGTATTTGAGAATAAGAGAATCCCAAATTTCCTTTGCTTCCTTGTAGGAGCAATACACATCGAACAGATCGTTAGATAACGCACTGAGCATGGTGTGACGACATACCTTATTTGCGTGAATCCAATCTTCAATTTGTTTCGCAGACGAACTGGTGTTCGGTTTGGACGTCGTAAGTGCATAAGCAACTCCATACATGTCTAACAGGGTAGACACGCGTTCCTGCCAGCGTCAGAAGTTTTGACCCGAGAAGACTTCAATCTTCGCAACATCCGGAAACGGCTTCGCAAAGATGGTTGACCTTCCGGAAGCACCATTTGACATCTCCGACACAGTGTTGTTGAGCTCCACACCGTCAGCCATAAGTCCTTAAGATTGTTTTAAAGACGGCTGAAAAATTAATAAACTAACTTCTGGAGGCGTGATAAAATATCACTGTCCTTAAGGACTTATCCGCAATAAATGCGCAAGTCCCCCAGGATACAACAGGAACTTCTCAATTGAAAACTGAGGATCTCAGAACTAGCAAGTTTGCTCTTTAGAGCAAAAATACCCAAGATATCTAAAGAAAGAATAAAGAGAGAGAAGAAAGAATATGAAGAAGAGAAAAAGAGAATTAGAAGAACTCTTAATGTTGTGTATTTTCGGAGTAAGGGGGCCTATATTTATAGAGGAGGAAAAGTGAGAGGTTTGGGCTGTGAAGGAATAATGGGAGAACGGTCTCCACCTTCCACGCCAATAACAACTCCAACGTTCATAAATTTGTTCCCAACGTTCATGAACCCCCACGTTGAATGCTTCTAGATATTGCAGCTGCCGGAAAAATCTCCACGTCTTTGGGCCGTTAGGGTTCACAAAATCGTTTTTTATTTTTAAAACAGATTTGCGATACTCTGTTTTCGAACATATTTTTCCATTTCTTAGAAGTTGAAACTAAAATAATTTTAATACATTTTCCTACTTTAATTTTCGATTTACCTTAATAAAAATATCAAACTCCAAAATAAATAATTAATTTTAAGTATAATCTAGCACACTTATATGTAAAGTATAAAAAGTGTTAATTAATAAAAGAATATATCAATTTTATACATAATTACTACAAAATTGAACAAATTTATAATGGATATAATGATGTTGTTAATCTATGGCTTTATAAACTTCGTTAAATATAATTATGTTTTTGTTAGATTTCTTTGTTGCCATAGACGAAATATTATTACGATTAATAATTACTTGTACGTGAACTTCACCCTCAGTATAATGTAAATTACCTAATGTTAGTTATAATGTAATTTCTTAATATATATAAACTAATAAATTTTTTCATAAGTCTTTTTAGGAGAGAAAAAAATATAAATCAAAATTAGTTTATATATAAGTTAATTTATAATAATTCTTGAATAATTTTTTAAATTGATTAATTTCAATTTTATTTAGTTCATATAAAGAAACTTATGGATAATCTTGTGAAAACACGACCCCAGTTATCATATTTTGAAGTCGTGATTGGATTATAGATTATTTTAAACCAGAAGACAATGTGATGGGTCGATCAGTGAAACATCATATAAAGTTAATTAAATAATTATATGTATGAAAAACTGTTAATTAAATGTACGATCAGCTTTAAGTAGGGACAACGCATAAATGTTGTTTGGAAGTTTCGGTTTAATAATTGAGAGCATAGATAATTATGTATTTTTATAGGGTTAAAGCATCCTTTTTGCTTCTAACTTAATATATTATTTATTATTAATAAACAAATGTACAATTAGCTAACACACATTTGATCATGGTCATTGTTAAATAATCTAGCTATTCAAATGAAATTTAAATATATTCAATTAATATAATATGAATATATAAGTTTTTCAACTTTTTAAAAGATTTCAAATGTGTTAGTTAAATTTTAATTTTTTATATACCAATTAGTTTGCCAAAACAATGTATTTATTATATTATTAGCGAGAAATTTCGAGCAGAATTTTTATTGGTGTAAGCTGGCAATTTCCTAACAAGTTATATGTACAAAAAACTTTTGGAGAAAACAATAATTAACATTTTCGTTAGACTAATTATATATTTATCCATTAAAATATATGAATTTCTTTTCGTTTTTTTAAATTATATATTTTTACAAATTAGCATAACTCGATTTTATTTATTCAAAGCTATTATTTTGCGACTTATAGCCTAAGTAAGTTACGATATGTTATCTTTTGCACGAGAAACTATGTAATTCAAAATATGATATTACCAAAATTAAACAATATTTTACTAGTTTTATTTATTTATAAATTATGATTAGGGTTAGGTGTCTAAGTGTGAGTTTAAATTCTAAATAAGAATGAGAAAGTTGAACAACATATAATAAAAAATACTCACAAATCTAATGTCTCAAAATTTTCAGTTGAAGGTAGTATTATTCCCTTCTTTGCCGCGGGCTGAATGGGTTCAGTTTGACCCTTGTGTATCGAAAGTCTTCTTAGCGGAAGTTCTAGACAAGCGTGTCATGCTTTAAGATTTTGAGTTGAAGGTAGTGTTATTCCCTTGTGTTATTTGACTTATTTTTCATTCTTATTTGTCTCTATGATATTTCTTTCTCAGATTTTCTAACAATTAGTTTATATTTAAGATGTGTTTGGTTTAAGTAAAAGAATAATATATATATATATATATATATATATATATATTTATTTATTTATTTATTTCAGTAAGTTGTGGAAAGGTTGGAGCATCTTTTTGTAATGCAAAGTATTTTTTACATCAACAATTAATTAATTATAAACTGTTATTTAATGTAATCAATTTCGTATAAAAAATTATTTATATTAGTTAATTTAATTTTTAGTAAAGAGAAACAATTAAAATATTACCTTAGAACTCGCAAAAAGTTAAGTTCAATGATACTAAATAGCTTTGTAAATAAGAGGATAAAAATTCGAGTCTTATAAATTTGATATGTAAGAAGAAATTAACTTTAATTAGAAGTATGTGGAGGTAGAAAAATATATTAAAATTTTCAATATAAAAATTTAATTTAAATACACAAATTATTATAAATTTCATGTTAACCTAAACCAAAATTCTATAAACACGATCAAAATTAAAGATTCGTTTTAACCTTTAACAATCTTAATAAGAATCCAAAATATTAAATATTTAATAATCTGCTTCAAATTTCTCACACGTCGTTCTCAATAGAATAGTGTGGGTTATCAACTCACGTGCTATAGGACAATTTCGCTCAGACGTATGGGATTGAAACCCTAAATTGTCTATTGACTTCAAAATTCAAATTGGATTTTTTTAATATTTTATATGTTTGCCATAGATTTCTTATTACCAAATATAATCAAAGAGGAAGACACGTGACTTCAACTTTGTAGGCCATTATTTAAAATTCATTAAAAATTATAAAATTATGATTTAATAAAATTATGATTGAAGCTTGTTAACTAGAAGCTAATTCTGATAAAAAAAATAGAAGCTATTTTTTTATTTATATTAAAATTTAATCAATAATGAAGAGTGTGTTTAAAATACTATTAAATAGAAGTAACATTCTAAAAAATGTTTCATACTATTGAAGGAATGGATCTCCTACTGAAGGAATGGATCTGCTAGTAGGAAATTATTCTAACTTAATAGTTTCAAAATTTGAACTTTTGGATATATAACTGAAATAAAATATTTGAAGATTTCTTTTTTATTCACAATAAAAAAACATGTGTCCTAACACTATACTACTGAAATATAGAAGTGTCACGCATAATAATAATGTTTCATTACAAGAAAAATAAAAATTATGAACGAGATAAATTTATTGAAAATATTTAAAATCTGTCGGTAAATTGATTGTATGTAAATTTATTAATGGATTTTTGAGTTCGTCGGTAATTACTGACAGATTTTCGATGAATTTCTGAATCTGTAGTAAATTTGTCGATAAATTTAGCGACAAATGATATCCGTCGATAAAATCGTTGATAGTGATATTTTAACGACAGATAAAATCCGTTGATAAAATTTTATCAATAATTTAACTTTTCCTTGTAGTGTTTAGACAATACATCACTGAATGAAAAATACTAAACAAAATAAATAAATTTCACTTATTATTACAAGCATTTTATTTTCTAGCTACTATTTTATTAGGTTACACATACAATCACAAATTGATTTTCTTTCTTTCAATACTAAATTAATGGGACAAATTCTCTTTTGCAAACAATGAGTATACAATCCCTTCAACAAAATGGAAAAAAAATGACAAAAATATATGAATTTGATCAAATGTACATATATTGATTTAACGAACAATTATATAAAAAAACTACATGGAGTTCCAGGAATTATAAAAAAACACTACCTCTTTATGCTTTAAGGGGATGTGTGATTGCTATATATTGAAAGACTTAGTTTATTTACTCTATAGAAATGTATGTGAGGGATATGTAGTAGATGTAGGAGTTATATTTTCTAGAATATTATACTCATGAAATATTATTTTTTTATTAAAGATGCTTAAGAAAAAGTTTGTACAAATATAATCTAAATATATAATCAACTTTAAAAGGTATTTCATTTTATATAAGTTTATGCATGTTATTATTAAAATACAATTTAGTTTGTGCATGTTGTCATAAAAATACAATTTAGTTGATATATGGAAAGACTAAATTGTGAATATATGTAAAAGAATAAACATACTTTAAATTTTTTATAAGATATTAACATTAAAAGAATAACGTGAAATCATCATATACTTTTTTTAAGAATCACATAAATTACTTCCTATAACTTTTTATAATATAAAAAGTTAAACAGTAACAAGTTATTTAAAAAATTGATAGTATAGATAAGATCGAGAAGAAATTTTGAAATCGTAATTTGTAAGATTGTAGTTTAGGATAATAGATTTTACTTTATATATAAACTTGGTTGTTACGATGATTGAGTTTGTGATTCTATTTTTTTTTTTATTTTCTAAGAAAAAAAAAGAAGAGATACATATTAAAATTATCTTAATTAAATTTTATTTTAATTAAAATTCATTTGCCAGAAAAAAGTGCAATTTGTTTAAATGAAAACTCAATTCATTCAGGAAATAAAAAAGGTTGAAAATATAAAGTGAAATATAATTACATTAATTTTAATTTAGTGTTATTACTACTAACACGTAATAAGATAAAATTTCAATTATATTTAGATTTTATTTAAATTAAATCTATTTATCCAATAAGATGAACAATTAGTACATATGAAAAAATCGCAACCCACATTTTTTATAATTTTATTTGACGATCCCACATTATTACTTTTTATAATTAAATTAGTTAAAGAATTTCTCATAGATTAATTTGGATATTTAGTGTAGTTATATTTTTTTAACGTATTTAAAATTGACTTAATTAAATTTTAATTATTTTATAAATTTAAATATTTTCTATTACGTTTCTATTAAAATTTGTGTTATATTGAGTGCTTAAAATATATTTTTTATTTTTTATAAATACTTTATCGTTTAATTTTGTTTCAACGAATCATAAGATGACTGTTAATTTTTGGGTCTAATTTTTCGAACAATTTACGCTTTTTCTTTCCAATATTTTTTAATTCATGCAGTTAATTTGTTTCTTTCCTTTTCAAGAGCGGATTAAAAAAAGTTGAAAAAAAGAAAACAAATTGATCAATGAATGGATAAAAATACAAAAATAATAATATATTATTCCATTAATAAAAAAAATCAGGCAACATAACATTTAAACAAAAATATAAAATATTTTGACTACTCAATAAAATATTTTTTAATTAAAAATATCAAAATTATAAGATACTTAAAAATTTAATTCAACTCTTTAGAATTTGAATACCCCACTATTAAATTTTTTAAATTTGGTAATCAATAGAATAAGACATTGTTATGTATGGAAGTACTATCTATCTATAAATAAGTGGTGATAATAAATGTGGCATATTTTCAGTCTAACCATCTGCACTAAGATCAAAGTATCTCCCATCAAACATTATAATTTATTATGAAAATTAATAAAATACCTTACTAATGCATTTTCTTTTTAAAGTATGCAAATTATAATAATGTACTATAATTATTAACCAATTTGCAAGTGGAAGAAGGGTGAATTAGAAAAAAAAAAAAAAAAGGTTATCTTGACATTTTAAGTTTTTCTTCTTTTATAAAAAAATGCAATTATTATGCTTAAAGTTAAAATTTGCATACATTGGATGTAGGGACAACCAGAGATGATGGGTGATACTGGGCAGCATCCTAAAAATATTTCGTTGATTCAAATTTCTGATAAAAAAAATTAATTTAACTGTCTCAATATAAAAATATTTAAATAATTTTATGAATATACAATGTTTTCATTATATTCATCCTCACCGAGTATGTGTGAATAAAAACTTTATAATAAATAATCATTTAACAATTAAACCCGTCAAATATGGTATTTGCTATTCTAATAAGAATTTTTATTTAATGCATACAAAATTAGCTTTTATAAGTGTGTCTATCTTGTATGTATGTTTTATTTATATTAATTGAACATCGGTGGGTTAATATATTAAAATGTAAGTCTAAGTTTATTAAAATAAATATTACAAATAACATTACAGTTAGAATAAGCAGTGTAATTTAAAAGTATCTAAATAATAATAATAAACCTATTTTCTTTACTATCAATATTATGTAGTAAAATTTTGGAAAAAATTGTTTACCCTATAAGTAAAGATATATTTGATATAAAAAAAATTAAAATAAAACATTATTTTAAGTAAAACATACAAATAAAAAGACAAGTTAACATTTTAAAAACTTTTTTTAATAATGCTTTAGAAATCTTAAAAAATAGTTTTTTTTTTCAAATTATTTATCAAACACCAGTAACAGGGTTGCTAAAATAGCATTTGAACTTAATTTTCTATGAAATGCAACCTTAAAAGTTAATTTTATGTCATATATTTAAGAATAAATATTCGTTAATCGTATTATATATTATATTATTTAGGACACTACATCGATAGTGGATTCTGCGTCACCTATTATAGGATATTAATTTATAATTATTGGTGTAATGTTTAGAGTTTAGGATATTATTATTTATGAGAATAAGTAATGTTTTTCTCATGAAAATAGAGAAATCTGAGAAATCTTATGTGTATAGTAAGATTTTTTCTAAAATAGTTGTAAGATGAAGAAATTATTTCATAATATAACATTAAAATTTTAATTTTAATTAAAATCGTGTTATATAATAGCGTTATAATTTTAATGAATTTTACTTTTTATTAAAATCGACTATTATGATAAAATTTTTATGTTATTTATTTATTATTAAAATTGTGTTACGTAAGTATGATTTAAATTAAAATTAATAATATTTTTTTTTACGAAATCGTCTCATATAGATATGATTTGTCTATTTTTGTAAATAAAAAAAATACTCATTTTAATAAATACTTGATAAAGTTACACTACAATTATACTTTAACCCCATGAGACAAAAATTATTAATTTTATTTAACATATTATTGAAGCTCATAATATTAATTAAATATCTAACAAAAGTCTAGAGTTAATTGTGAATAAAATTCATTTTAACTTATTATAAATGTAATATCCTATAAAATTTGAACAAATATTACTATTTTTGAAAAGTTAATTATATTTAAATGATACGATTTTTAAAATACATAATCTAAATTATTCTTTATATATTCTTTATATGGAATTTGTATTACTTTTAACCTTACATAAATAAGTCTTTTTTCATTATTGATTTTGTATGTTTCTTGATAATTGTATTGGTATCACTTTTGATACGAAATTTGTATACATCCACATCATCTTTGGATACCGTATTTATATCATGTATGGATATCGCATTTGTATCATTTCTAAAAGTCGTATTTTTAAGTCTTTCAACTTTGACACATTACACTCTCGGACATTATATCAGTAAGTCATACGATTCCGTATCCCTATCTGATACTGCATCCGTATGACTGAACTTTAAGGAGACCCAAAAATAAGTTAAAAATTTATTTAAACTTTTACAAATTTCACTTCAGATAAATCCAAAGTTATTTAATTTCCCTTGCCAACTTAGCATGGCTTACGTCATTTATCATGACGTTAAAATATTTCAATTGAATCTAACCAATTTGAACGAAAGTAATGATTACGTGAAATACGTAAACATAGTTCCTCCAAAATCTACGCTGAAAACACAATCAAAACCTAAATAAAATTTGTACTCCACTTTTCAAGGAATGCAACCTTCTAAATAAAGGTAAGGGAAAATAGATATGTATACTGTCAATTCATTTAACTCTTTTCGGTGCGGTACTCCTAAGTCTCACAATTCTTTAATACTTTCATGTATTTATTCTTTTAATTTCATTATTAATTTTTATTTTAAATTGTGATTTTTATAATTGTTCTGAATTATAATTTCTTATTTTGTGAACATTTCATATTTCTTATTTTGTGATTATTTTTAGTTCAAAATATTCCTCTCACTAATTTCAAGTTATAATATTTTATATGTATATAGTAATGGTTGTTATTTGATTCACATATGATCATGTTGTGTTGTTGGGATATTTGTGAGTGGATGATTTAATTTCTTGGGGATAAATGAGTAGAAGGTTGTTTCCCGAAGAGTAGGTTATGGTGTGATTACACATTTGTCTTTACTAGTCATTGTAATAATAAATCCATTTCATTCATGAATCCAACATTAACATTGTGATATTTCTATTATACGTATATCATTGATTGGTATGACTATGACAATACCAAAATTGAATTGGTTATAATACTGAATCATTCACTAAAGATTTTATCAAAAAATACTGCAAATAATTATTGTAGTTTGTTGTTAAATAAATATTTTTTTATTCTCACTTTTATTGTTTTGATTATAATAATTTTCAAAACTTATATATATCTCACTTTTCTCCCTCTTTTCTTGTTTATTAAATATGAATTAAATTAGATCTTAAAAACAAAAGAAAGATCGATGTTACAAATTTTCGAGATTCATTTACCATGGACATACTGGCTCATCTTTTCTAGAAACGGATGGAATATAAACAAGGAGAAAAGTTTTGTCTCTATTGCAGGAATGACACATTCTATATTTTTTTTGTACTCAATACACGGACGTCCCCTTAGTGATGGATGGTCCAATGGTTGTAATATAAAGTTTGTTATGAAATCATATACACACAAGATAACAAAATTTTTTTTTATACATTTTTAAAAAAATCTAACAATAAGTTAATATTTTCTAACTCCATTGACTTCATATCTGGAATATCTCTTGGAATTACAAAGTCGGCTATACTTTTAGTAAAACTCATTATTTTCCTGATTAAAGATTTGTGAAGGGGATGATGATCTTATGTCAAAATTTTTTGAAAATATTTGATCAACAAAAGTAGACGAACGATAACTCGATGTTTAGAATGTCTTCTGGAATGTCTCCTGAAATGACAAAAGTCCGAAGTACTTTGAGTTATTCGAGATAAATAATCACATTATATAAGAATTTAGTCATTCGAGATAAATAATCACATTATATAAGTATTTAGTCATTCGAGATAAATAATCACATTATATAAGCAAAAATAATTTTCATCTTATAAATTAATTTTTGCTGCCATTTTACCTGTCTTCACTTTTAACATTGTGTTTTGCAGGAAGAAATGAAGATTGTCTTATGGTTCCACCTCGTTACACCGGTACAGACGAGACATCTCGAATTTCTTGCGGGAGTAAACTTAGGCCTCTCCTTCTCAGCCTTTTACATGGTGAAAACTGATAAGACAACGATGGACCACCACAAATCCGAAAAGAAAAAGATAGAGGAGGCATGAAGTGGTAAGTACAACTTTTAGGGTTTAGAAATGTTCTGATTTAAATTTTTCTGATGAAATTTTCAACTAATTAGAAGTTTTCTGATGAAATTTTCCAATGTATAAAATGTGGTAAGGTGTACGGATAAGAAATTTTACCATATAAAATATATTTTAGGATACAATAAAATTTTCCAATGTGTTGTTCTTCTTTTTTGCAATGTATAATACCATAAATTTGAGCAATGTACTACCTCCAACATTTTTCAATTCCTGATATAGTTTATAGATCCTTAAAGATCCTTAAGAATTTAGTCAATCGAGATAAATAATCACATTATATAAGCAAAAATAATTCTCATCTTATAAATTAATTTTTGCTGCCATTTTACCCGTCTTCACTTTTAACAGTGTTTTGTAGGAAGAAATGAAGATTGTCTTCTGGTTCCACCTCGTTACACTGATATGGACGAGACATCCTGAATTTATTGCGGGAGTAAACTTAGGCCTCTCCCTCTTAGCTTTTTATACAATGAAAACTGAGAATACAACGACGGACCACCACACCACCACAAATCCGAAAAGAAAAAGACAAAGGAGACATGAAGTTATAAGTACAACTTTTAGGGTTTAGAAATGTTTTGATTGAAATTTTTCTGATGAAATTTTTAACCGATTAGAAGTTTTCAGATGAAATTTTCCGATGTATAAAATGTGGTAAGGAGTACAGATAAGAAATTTTACGATGTAAAATATATTTTAGGATATAATAAAATTCTCTAATGTGTTGTTCCCATTTTTGTGATGTATAATACCATAAATTTGAACAATGTACTACCTCCAACATTTTTCAATTCCTGATATAATTTATGGATCCTTAAAGATCCTTAAGAATTTAGTCATTCGAGATAAATAATCAGATTATATAAGCAAAAATAATTCTCATCTTATAAATTAATTTTTACTGCCATTTTACCCGTCTTCACTTTTAACATCGTGTTTTGCAGGAAGAAATAAATATTGTCTTCTGGTTCCACCTCGTTACACCGATACTTAGGCCTCTCCCTCTCAACTTTTTACACGGTGAAAACTAAGAAGACAACGACGGACGACCACAAATTCGAAAAGAAAAAGACATAGGAGGCATGAAGTTGTAAGTACAACATTTAGAGTTTAGAAATGTTCTGATTGAAATTTTTCTGATGAAATTTTCAATAGATTAGAAGTTTTCTGATAAAATTTTACGATGTATAAAATATGATAAGGAGAACAGATAAGAAATTTTATGATGTAAAATACATTTTAGGATATAATAAAATTCTCCTAGATTGTGTTGTTCTTCTTTTCTGTGATGTATAAATGAGGGATCTTTCATTAATGATCATTCTTCTGATTTTCGCACTTCTCGAGATGCAGAGGTGGTAGGTAAAACCCCTTTTTGCCATCCCTTTGTCGTTTTGACATGACTAGGTAGAGGTTCCACGCGTCATTCCCTGATTGGGTGACCCACCTCCACGTGGTCCTAAAAATTTTCAAAATGCTTCGTTTTGAGTTTCACTTTCTCCGTTCTTTCCTCTTGCATTTCAAATTCATAGGGTAGTATTGCACAAGTTCATTCCACTGTGCCATTCGAACGACTATCAGCCTTCTCTCAAAGTTGTGTGCCTCTTCTCCAATCATTTGACTCGTGGATTCTCACCATTTCCTTGTTCTTGGTAAGTTCTTGTGCTATGGCTTCTCGTCCCCCTATTGGTTCTGGTTCTCCTTCTACTTTGTCTTCTTCTTCTCGGACGGAGTCCGATGGTGCTGCCCGACAATTGGTCGCCGATGTCCAGCCCCCTAGGATAACGGGTTCTACTAATAGAGACCCCTCGCCATAAACCCTTCTTCTCCTATTCTTGCTACTGAGGTAGCTAGGAAAAAAGGAAAAGTTGTGGCTGCTCCCTCGAAGCGTAAGGCTAAAGCTTCGCTAGAGGGTCCAGTTCAGAAAAAGAAGAATAGAGGGCGACTACATTATCCTCCTTCTGCCGATAAAGATTATGTTTAGTTAAATGGAGAGGTCGATAATTTTGTTTCCCATTGTACCAAAACTTATCTCAAACAACATGTACATTTGTACGATATCTACATTCCAGAATTTATTCCTTTCATAGACTTAGCTTGTTGTAAGAGGGTCATTCATGTATATATGCATCCTGCTGTTGATGCCGACGACTACATCTTTGTGTATGAATATATGTTTAAGACCTACTATATGCAGCTTCCCTTCTCTGCCTTTGAGTGTGATATGCTAACCGTTATGAACGTAACTCCTAGTCAGTTTCATCCTAACAACTAGGCTTTTCTCAAGGCCTTTCAAATCTTGTGTGATTTCCTCCATATAAAACCTCTTGTGAATAGATTCATGTTCTTTTGTCAATTGAAGTATGACAACCCTGTGGGTTGGGTCTCGCGTTATCCATGACAACCAATTGTTCACCCTTTACTCTCAATCTTGGAAGAAATTCAAAAATGGATTTTTTAAGATTAAGTGTCGTAAAGATGATCCACTAAAACGTCTTCTGTTTGATGAGGAGTTTGCTCCGAGGTTCCCCTTTTATTGGCAAATACCAAAGAAGTTCAGGTCTTGTGATGGTAGATCATTGTCGGCCGAGGAGAAAACTGACATTGAAATGTTGCTCGATCTTACTCGGCCAATCGATACTAAAAAGTTGTTAGACACCCAAGTTGTTGAAGATCTTGTGTCTTATTTTAAGGGTGAGTGTTGTAGTGCTAAGTGATTGTGTATATGATTCTGCTTTTGATTATTTGATTGATAATGACTTCTGGTACCTCTGTTCTTTGGCAGAGATCATGGGTGATGACTTTGATTATACCATCTTCCAATAGACGATTCAATCTATGCCTGGGCTGAATTTGGAGGTCATGTAGGAAGATGTTGGCCAATCTTCTAGGAAAAAGGAAGCTTTCTGAGGCTGAATCTTCCTCTTAGCCTGAAGAGTCCCCCATTCGTGTGCCACTTTTGGATCCTCGTTCTCCTGTGGATCGGATGGAGGTTGATCAAGATCCTCCTCAGGCTGTAGACCTGACTTCCTCTCCTTCACCTTCTCCCAAGAAAAAGAAGTCGATCCCTGACAAGTTGAGGTCTGGTGCTATAGTGCGATCTTATTTTTCTCGGGACTCTGCTCCTTTTAATCTGCCTCTCGTGGAGTCTGTTTCTTTGCCTAACCTTCCTGGCCTCATCATCTTCGGGCGGGGACCCATGACTCGAGTGGATTCTATTGTGACCACTAATGAACAGAGTAACTCTTTATGGGGACCGAATCTTGACCCTCAGTCGGTCTATTCAGGGGTAGGAAGGCTCGAGTTTCCCTCCGCTTATGATGCTAAGCTGTTGAACACCGTAGGTGCGGAAGGGACTACTGACTCTTGTACTGTATTGTTGGGGAGCTGCATGGCCATGGTAAGCCAGTTGAAGAAGGCTACTTCTGATAGCACCAAAGTTCGTTCTCTAGAGGCTCAGCTCGAAGATGTCATCCTTTCTAAGGATCGAGTAACCAAGGAGCTGACTTTGGAGTTGGAGCAAAGCTGAGGTCGGTCCAAGTCATTGGAGAGTGAACTTGATTAGGTGAAGGGTAAATTAGAAGGATTGGAGAAACGTTACCAAGAGCTCAAGGCTGTTCATGAAGGAGATTGCAAAAACTATGAAGAGCGACTTGGTAATGTTGAAGTCGAGTACAAGGAACAACTCAGCGCTTCCCAAGCTCACTATTCGTCCCTTGCTGAAAAGAATGAAGAGTTGACGAAGAGTGAGGCAGACTTGAAGAGTCAGAGCTATGAAGGAGCAGATTGGGAAGCTTGCTAACATGGGAATGCGCGCTTACTCCGAAGGATTCAAGAAGACAGTGCGTCAAGCTACCTTATTCCAACCCTCCTTGGATCCTTCAAAATTTGTATTAGAGAAGAATGTTGTCAACAACGATCTTGTTGACAAATTTAATGCTTTTTCTTTCTTCTTCTTTGTTGGTCTGTAAGACAATTGATTAACCTTTTGATGATAGTTTACATGGTATTTTGGGTTTGTATAATTTGAATATGATGTGTGTTTAAATTTTTGTCTCATTTCATCAACATGTTTAATCTCATTGCCAATCTTATTTTGTTTTTCGTTGTCATATATGATATGTGAATATGACATTTGACTGTGTTCTCAAAGTAGTATAAGGCTCATTATTGGGCTCAGATAGCCTTATTGAAACGATAAGTATAACACCTTGGTCTAAGTTAGGCCGAATATAAGTGTGATATCGAGTGTGATCGCTTTGTGCATACGAATAGAGATAGGCTATGAGCTCATATGGCTCATTAGAGTAGTCATAAGCAAAGTGTGATACCCAGATTAGGTTAACTTTACTAATTCATCATAAATAACCAAACAAGGATTGTGATAACTCACGTTTTTTATTGAAGACTTCAAGTGTGCCTCGTTAAAACCTTACTCGGCAAAACCCTCCTTAGGGAAAAATCCAAGTTAAGGAAAAAGAGTACATCACTTGAGTCTATAAAACATTCAAATAAATCCAAGTTGTAGTAAAATATCCACCAAAATATGAAGATGACAGTAAATTGTTCTGACTGTAATATGAAAGTGGTAATTTCTAACTGTAGTATGGCTTCAGATGAGTTGTGTTCCAAGTTCTTGGGATAAGTCGGCCATTCAGCTCTTCTAACTTATAAGCTCCATTTTGGAAGGAGTCAACTACTCGGTAGGGACCATCCAAGTTTGGGGCTAGCTTACCTTGCTCCTTATCTTTACGAGCTTCGCCCACCTTTCGCCAAACCAGATCGCCCTTGTAAAATTTTCTCTTTGACTCTAGTGTTGTAGCGTCGAGCTACTCTTAGCTTTGCTGCTTCTTCCCTGATTCGAGCTTCTTCTCGAACGTCATGAATGAGATCCAAATTGATTCTTAGCTCTTCATTGTTGACGTTTTCATCGAACTACTGTCTTCTTAGTGATGTTTCACCAAGCTCTACGAGTATCATAGCATCCAATCCGTATGTTAACCTGTATGGTGCTTCCTTTGTAGTGGACTGTGGAGTACAATGGTATCCCCATAGGATTTCGGGGATTTCTTCAACCCAAAGGCCTTTGGTTTGGCCTAACTTCTTCTTGAGCTCGTTTAGGATTACTTTGTTTGCAACTTCTGCCTAACCATTCGTATGTAGATGTTCCACCGATGACACCTTATGCTTTATACTGAAGTGTTGTAAGAAACTTTCAAAACTTCCATCAATGAATTGTCAACCATTGTTTGTGATTAGATAATGTGACAATCCATGTCTGCAAATAATGTTATTCCAATAGAATTTCTGGACTTGTTGAGCGGTAATGGTTGCTAAGGGTTCGACCTCTATCCTCCATTTTGTGAAATAATCAATGGCGACTAAGAGGAACTTTACCTATCCCTTAGCAAGAGGAAACAGTTTGAGGATATTCATGTCCCATGTACCATGTAGTAAATGACCATGATGAAGTGATTTGGTGTAACTCTATGTGTGAAGAGTAAAAAATTTAAAAATAAATTTTAATATCTAAAAATTTTAGAATGTTAATATTAAAATTTATACACACAAAAGTCTTTATTTATTATTGTTAGGTCAAGGATGCATACATAGCTTATTGAAAATTTCCCCTCCTATCCCATTTTATCCTGAAACTATAAGAATATGTTTAAATTGAACGTGGATAATATGATAAAAATCAGAATCAAACAATGTATGAGTGAAACCGACTTTCAAATTTCTTAAATAATATTTTGATCATAACATTTTAAACATAGAAAAGCATGAGTTTTTCTCACATAAATTAGTTATTGATGCATATAGATATTTTTATTGTACTCTTCTAACACTCACCAAAAATCTTTTGCTGGCTAAGTTTCTGAATTGAAACTCAGAAGCAAATTAGGTTTACCAGTCAAGCCAATCCCTGATGTGGTCCCCTCTTCACCTCCACCAAGTGCTGCACTGCACCTGCTGATTCCAAAACAAAAACCCTTCTCTGCATTATTCACCAATTAATTTTCTTAAATTTAAAAAAATACCCACAAAGCAAATTAATAATTTTTATAAAAAAGAAAGCAAATTGATAACTAATCTGCAATCTGCATAACCATGGTGCCATAAAATGCCAAATTTTCTACCACTCTGACCGTTGAATCTCAGCCCTTCTTTTCTTATCATACAAACCTCTCATCTATATCTTTGCTTCCCTCTGCCATTTCTCTTCCTCTATCAATTTTCCTTCTGCTAGTGGATGAGACCTCCAATCCAAACCCTCTTTATTTGCACACTTCCCTCTCAGCTCTGAACCCTCTTTCTCTGCATAATAACACCCTTTTTTTTTCTGTCTGTACTTTAATATTTCCACCAATCTATTTCATACTTTCAGTTATATATAAATATGAGCCCCACAATGCATTAAGGGTCTCTCTCTATTTCCCTCTTATCCAATTCTACAATAAAAACTTCTCTGTTGCTTTGGTAATTCTTTTGCTGCTCTCATTCAGTATTGCTTTCACACCTATGCAGCAGGAACTTTCTTTGCAGATATATTTATTGGTGCCTTCTGATTTTAATAGTCTATTCTGTCAATAGCCTAATCTGTGCTTCTGTGTCTCCTTGGGGCCAGAATTTATATTGTTTTCGATTTCAAAGAACTGCGAAATGGCACCAAGAAACAGTCGCGGAAAGGCCAAGGGTGAGAAGAAAAAGAAGGAAGAAAAGGGTAACCAAATTCTGTATCTCAATGAAATTGTAAACTTTTACAGAGAAACCATCTAAAAACTTTGTATTCTGAATTCCAAATGACTGGTTTTTAACCTTTAGAGAACTCTCTCCTTCAACTTCCTTAAAATCTGAAATGGATAAGTTAATTTTCGAGAATTCATTTTACTTTCTTATCTTTTTATCTGCTTGTTCATGGAAAGTTTTAATTTATATTATCTTCTTATTCTGCTAACTGGTTTGAACTTAGCAGATAAGTTTAATTTATTTTATCTTCTTTTTTGCTCTGTAAGGTTATAAGCTTTCATAAAAAAGTTCATGCAAAGAGAGATAAGACATGTTTAAGAGCTAGTTAATGCAGGAATGGCTTAATTGGAGATTTATTTTTTTCTTTCTGATGATTTTGCAGTTCTTCCAGTTGTCATAGACATCACAGTGAAGCTTCTAGATGAAACTCATGTTCTCAAGGTTTGTTTTGTTTACTTGGAGAAGAGAATAAAGAAAAAAAGGCTTAATAATTTACTAGTTTTGAATTTTCAACAATTTGTGTGTGTTTTGTTATGTTTCTCATAAGTATCTTCACTAGATTGTTCTTCATAGTGCTGCTCTTTATCCCTTGTAGATTATTATTATTGTGTAAGTATGAATATTATTATATTTATAAGGCTTAATAATTTACTATAGGTGTTTGCCATTATCTCAGTTTTGCATTTAAAAATTCTTATCAGTTAGCTTTTCCATTGCACTCTGTTGTGTGGCTTGGTATTAACCAAAAGTCCTGTTTCTGAACATGTGCTTCACATTAATGCTTTGGTTTATCAGATACACGTGTGACTTTGAAATGCCATTTTTTTCGTTATAAACAACTTGAAATCTAAACCTCTTAATTGAAGTTTGAATTTAAGAAAACTGAATTTTATTGTATTTTATAATATATATTTCCATTTCTTTGTTCTCATAAATAGTTTTCACTATTCTTTTATTGTTTTTCTCATCCATATAAATGTTGCAAACACAAATTTAAATACATTATTTATTTATTTATTTATTTTTAAAATTTTGAAGCAGGGAATATCAACAGACAGAATTATAGACGTTCGTCGGCTTTTATCAGTGAATACGGACACATGTTATGTCACAAATTTTTCCCTGTCCCATGAGGTAATCGAAATTAAGAATTGAGAATTAATAATTTAAATTATTTAATTTCAAGTTTTCAACTATTCTTTTGTACCCATTTGGAACTATAGTTACGTGAACTCTCTAAGCGTTTGAATCCTAAGCCAGTTTTTGGTGATAATGCCCTATGAATGTCAACATGTTTGATTTTTCTTGCACCAACGTTAGACATAAGTACCACATCATCGTCTCTATAACCTACAAACAAAATGAAACGGGTACACTTGGTATATTAGGTGAAAAATTCAAATTAGAAATAAAAAGTTATAAACAAAATTCAAATTAGAAATGAAAAAGTTATAAACATAACTAGAAATCAAAAATTCAAATGTAACATTTTTTTCACTGAATTGAATGGCGTCATAATAAACATAATTTTGTAACAAATAAAAATATATAATGTTTTAAGAAATATAAAAATGTTAGATAATAATTGCATTTACCTGTCATTTCAACTTTAAAATTAAATCGTAATCATTCGAGATCAATTAAATCGTGATTAAATATAAGTATCATTTAATTAAAATATAATGAGATCCAATAATGAATTGTTACACAATTAAAAATGCTTAATTTTATAGTAATTTCTTTAAAAATCATATTGAAAATAATTTATAAATGAAAATTAAATTAAGTCACCTATTTAAGGAACTACGAAGATTTGTGTTACATATTACTTTTTTTTTTTTTAAATTTATATTAGGTTTACTTACCAAACTATTTTTTACGTACAAATGCAGGTAAGAGGGCCATGTCTGAAGGACACCGTAGACGTGTCCGCACTGAAGCCCTGCCTCCTCACTTTAGTTGAAGGTATATAATTGTTAATTACTATCAATGTATTATTATTATTATTATTATTATTATTATTATTATTATTATTATTATTATTATTATTATTATTATTATTATTATTATCGTCGTTGCATTCATCTTCACCCTCATATTCGGTTTCAAAAATTTTCACGCGCAGAGGAATACAATGAAGAAAGAGCAGTGGAGCACGTGCGAAGACTCCTCGACATCGTGGCCTGCACTACGAGCTTTGGTCAGTCGCCGCCTCCGCCACCGAAGATCACCGCCGGCACGGTTACGAAGTCCGGCAAGTCCGAGGTCTCGCCGGCGAAAGATGCGGCGGTGACGGTTGCGGACGTGGACGCTGAGATAAGCCACTCGTGCCCTAAGCTGGAGAACTTCTATGAGTTTTTCTCTCTCTCGCACCTCATCGCACCTATACAATGTACTCTTAACTCACTCTCTTTCTTTCGCACACTTCTCCGTGTAATTAATTGCATTAGTGTGTATGGATGATGGAATTTGTGAACCGATCGATGCATGCAGATGTGAAGAGAGGTTCGAGGCGGCGCGTGGAGGAGATATCCGAGGCGGATTATCTGTTCTCGCTGGATGTGAGGATTTTGTTTGATTTTTGCGGTGCGGCGTGTGAGGGGAACGGTAGTTGATGAGATTTTTTCTGTTGTGGTGGTGCAGGTGAAGGTGTGCAACGGAAAAGTGGTGCACGTTGAGGCTTGCAGGAAGGGGTTCTACAGCGTTGGGAAGCAACGGATTCTGTGCCATAATCTGGTTGATTTGTTGAGACAGCTTAGCAGAGCTTTCGATAATGTAAGCCCACTCCTCCCATTCCTCTCGCTCTCTCTATATATATATATATCTATATCTATC
>Ga0209700_105676_pt1 | contig 20623 bp, 9 predicted proteins | sample SiratroredBW_FD_187528 | JGI IMG/M metagenome (GOLD analysis project Ga0209700, IMG submission 187528) | Root nodule microbial communities of legume samples collected from California, USA - Siratro red BW (SPAdes) (version 2) | ecosystem: Host-associated > Plants > Roots > Nodule | place: USA...
ATATATACATATAATAGAAATACATTATAATAGTCTACAAAAATAAACATATATATATACTAATATACTTAAACAAATTATAGATTATTCTACTATGTAGAATATCATAACGAATTATCTCTAAATTTTCTCTATTAACAGTCACAGAAATTTTCGATGATTTAAAATAATTTGTAAAAACTCAACGCGTTTTGTAACGACTCAAAAATTTTATAGCATTTATTATCAAACTCTTATAAATAACTAAAGTATAATTTCAAACCATAAAATATTTAATACATGAAAAATAAATAAAAGAAGGAAAGAAAAAAAATAAGTAGAAAAGAAAAGAAGATGGGAAGAAAATATTTTCTTTTAGCCTGAGCGAGAATAATTTTTCCCGAGAAAAATCCACTTCACCCGAACTGGCTTGAGCGAGAAATTTATCTCTTGAGCAAAAATAGTCCAGAGAACACTCCTGCTTCAGGGCCATTTTCGCCTAAGTCAAACTATTGTCGTCTGGGCGAGAATATCTCCTCGCCTGGACGAATGATTTCTCTCCTGGGCGAAAACACTCCAGAAGGCACCCTACTTTATTTATGAAGGACTTGCTCAGGCGAGACTTGCAGAGTGAACTTTTCTGCAAAATTCGCTTGAGCGAAATTCTCCTACTTGAACGAGACTATCTAAAATGATTCTCAACTAAACTAATATTTGTTTGCTACAAAGTATTACCATGCATTTAAGGTTTAAAGTACTACACAAAAAGTGTACAGATAGATCTGACTTATGTACAACTATCTACATAACAAAAAGGAAGACCACTTTAAGGTTATAAAGTCTTTAACTATGTCAAAACATATATATACAAGTATATACAAGACAAAAGGAGAATCAATTTAAGAGCATATCATCTTTAAGGTACTCTAAAACCTGTATCTGCACTTGCTCGTGTACATAGTACAGTCATCGCAGTTCATACAACAACATGAAAAAGCAAGGGTAAGCTAGTAAAATTGAAAGTTTATAACATACTAAATTCATGCAAAAAGAACAAGGTATATCAGTCATAAGAATTCTCTTAAAGCTTAGTGTATCAAGTTTCAATACTAGTTATTCTTTTCCATTTCAAGTACTCATGTCAACACAATACATAAAGGTCTCGCATGGACCACATCAATACATATAGGTCACATATGGACCTATCGTCTTCCGGAAGATTTATTAAGTATGTTCTTACCAGATACTAACATCTAATCCAATACCCAAGACTTAGATTCAGAAATCTAAGAGAAAGGACTAGTCCAATACCCAATACTTAAATTACCAGCGAATCTAAGAAAAATAACTAATCCAATACCCAAGACTTAGACTGCCATTCAAATATAAGAAAAAGGATCAGAGTAAGTTTAAACATCCAATACTGAGTCTCACCAGCGGTCCCGGTGTGTATGAACTCCCTCATAAACTTCTCACCACTAGATGTCTTAGTCTACGTGACTTAGATCATCAGTGAAGCTTGAGGATCTCTGTTGAAAATAGGTACGCTATACTTAATGTACACAACAAGCACGACTCATACATTATCTCAAATGTATGACATTAATTTCATCATTCCATCATTCACATCAATACTTGATCAATCCACAAATCATATTATGCAATCATCTTTTCATCATCAAAATAACACTTAATACTTCATCATCAAAATTTACTATTTCAACAAGTTCACAAATCATATCAATTCAATCAAAAGTTTTCATGTTACTTTCTAACATCACTACTCCAATCAGGTCAATTAATCACACTAAAAGATAAACAATCAAACTTATTCAGTACTCAACCTAGTCACAGACCTACAAGAAAGACTTGAGCACTGACAATAATATATTCAAATTTTTTATCTTAGAGTTAAAAGTAACTAACTAGTATAATAGTAAATTACTAGCTTCCCTTACCTGAGATGACGATCTCTAAAATAATTCCTCCAAACTAGTTAGTGGCACTACCCAATCTCTAGGGATCTAGAATAAGTTATCAGAACAAAACCAAATCTTAATTAAGTTGAGAGAGATCATTTTCTCAATTGTCCTTACTAAGATTGATAACAAAAATCTAAGGAAAAACAGAGATTAAGGGATCTTTAGAGCAAATATGAGCTTACTCTGTTTGAGATTTTGATCGGTTAGAAATGATCCTTAACTCCTCAGCTACTGCAGGGTGTGATCAGATTCCAAATAAGGTGTAGGGAGAGAAAAGTTAAAGAAAAGAGAGAGAGATTTTGAGAGTGAGAGAGGCATGGAGTAGAGAGAAGAAAGCTTATAGAGGTGCAGGGGCGTCACATTAAGCATTTTTATTATAGACTATTAGTGATATACAAACTTTATTTTACTTTACACCATTATGTCTTATTTTGTATGATTTAAATAATTAGTAAAGTTAGTATTTAATATTAAAACTCTAAGGATCACAATATCATATTAATTTTATATTCAATATATATATATGAATTAATTTTATGTATATGGAAACTGTACTGAGGTTTGAAATAGGAACTGATTATAATAGATGGAACAATATATACTACAAGAAAAATGTTATTTAGAGACTAATATTTAGCTACCAAATGAAATGGTTGTTAATTGTGACCAAAATAATCATCAAATTAATTTTTGGTTGCTAAATAACTACAAAATAGAAATAATGATGAAATTTAATGACCAATTAAGTCAAATAATTGGTATCTAACATTAGCTACCAAAGCTTTAGTGACTTGTGCCATTAGATACCAATTATTTGACTTAATTGGTCATTAAATTTCATCATTACTTCTATTTTGTAGTTATTTAGCAACCAAAATTTAATTTGGTGACTATTTTGGTCACAATTAGTAACCATTTTATTTAGTAGCTAAAAATTGGTCTCTAAATAACTTTTTTCTTGTAGTGATATGACATGTGCAAATCTCTGGATTTAATTCAATGCACGGGTAGAGAGTGAATTGTAGTCAAACGTCTATATGTGAATGAGTGTATATATGACATGAGTTATTGTAGAGATGAATGTGATAATGGTATTGTGATGTATGAAATGAATTATTAAAGTATGATTTATTGTGGTTTAGTTGAGATAGAAATTTAATCAATGGATATACACTTTTTTAAACTCTCTAACTTATCTTTCTTTTTGTGTGGTGTTTGTTTTGTTTTTGAATATGGAATGATGGTGTGCTACATGTGAGGAGGGTATTTAGCAAGTGGTGTGACTTCTCAATAAATTGGTAGAGAAACTTTATTTTATTTTATGAAAATATCTCTATTAAATATTATGTAGAGGAACATATTTTGAAATACTATTATAAATATATGAATATTTATATTTAGGTTTATTGTATAATTTTTATTCAATAAAGTTCCTATTTTATGAAAAATAAGGAATGTTACCTTAACACTTTTAATAAAATAAAAAAATAATTTCTTATAACTTATTTATTAATTTTTTATTCTTTATTTCCTTTAAAATTATATCTCTAAAAAATTTTAGATTTAAGTTATAGGATAAAGCTAAAAAACTCTGAAAAAAAAAACTTAAAACTCACTCCATAAAAGGTTATGACCAAAATATCTTTCATTCAAAATAAAACAATATTAAAAATATTATTTCAATAATAAAATTGTGAAGTAGTTTATGGAAGCTTGTAACTTGATATGATGGACTCATATCATCATTTTCATTTTGAGTTAGACATTTAAACACTTTGAATGTTCAAATGAGAAAGTCTGAGAATCAATTGGTTCTCCTCCATAAATATATCACTTGAACATTATATAAACATTGAAATAACATTAATCAACAAATTGTATCACTTAAATGCATGATTTACATACTAAACAAGAAAAATTCAGTATTAATTACCTTTTTTCACAAGCTATTATACTCTTCTTTTGTTGGGTGTTTAATGTAAAAGCCATCATTTCATATAATTTGAATGTTAACATGTATTGCTATGCACTTATTTGAATTAGCCAAACAAGTATATAATGTTCTATTGATTTCCTATGGAACATACTAGGTTCAATTTTCCGTATAAGACAATATTTTATTTAATAAAATAAGAGGATTTAATTTAACTCAAATAAATATTATTAAAATTTTTGTTATAATTAAGTATAAATAATACAAATATAAGTTAAAGCAAACAAATTATTAAATTTGGTGAGAAGGTACTGTCAAATTTGATTTCAGATGCCCTAAGAGATAATTGTTGAAAGGCAAAGAAAATATGCCAATTATTTCTTAAGAAAATAAGGTAATGCGGAAAGTTTACCAAATTAAATATGTTCCCATAAATAATTTTAATGATTTTATTTAAAGGAAGCACTTACAAGGTTGTTTTATTTTTCAGGTTCTACTTCATCAAATAGGTTGGAGCAACTTTGTTTTTTGGTTTTGACATGATACAGGTAAAAATTTCTTATAATTGAAGAAAAATTTAAGTTTCAAAAACTGATATCCAAGTTGATCTCTTCAATTTTATCGTTGTAGTATATTTTAAATTTAGAATAATCATTCTTTTTCCTTTATAAAATTTGCTTGTCGGCTGTAAGTGCATAAAAAAAAAAAAAGAATAAAGAAGGTGTCGGGGTTAATTTTGTTATTTAAATTTCCTCCTTACTTCTTCTCAAAGTAAAAACCCAAAAAGAAAACCATACGTCTCATCTGTGTTCCTTTATTTATTTCCTCTTGCACTTTGTGAAACTTTGGTTTAGAATGTCTCTTAAGGAAAAGCTTTTGTTGTGAAGTTCATTTTTGTTTTTTAGCTTGCTAACCATGCAAGTTCAGTACAGCATCTAGCATCTCGTTGCTTTCAGTGTATCCCACACTTCACTCTGTAGCTGTTAACTAAATATATCAAAACACAGCAAAAATTCATGTTAACACAGGCTCCCCGGAGGGAGCTATGAGGTGTCTCTTATAAAAGCACTGGTTTGCATCCACAAGACAAGAACAACAATATTTTCTCAGCCGGAAAACATGTTTAAGTCATGGGGCAAGAAAAACAATACTAAAGCTGTATTCAAACTGCAATTTCAGGCAACTCAGGTAAAACGAAGACAAATAAATATTCATCCATTAAATACTAAATGACAAAATGAGGTTTGTGCTAGTAGTTACAAAATTGCAGTTGAAACATATTGCCAAAAAGTTTGAAATTAGTACAACATTACATTGTAGATTCAGGTAAGTTTGATAACAGTTGCATATTGTTGGGAATTTGATGCCAATGTATGATTTTGTCAGGTGCCAAAGATGAAAAAGCCTGCACTGAAGGTAGCTTTGGTGCCAGATAATGTTGGGAAGCCTACGGTGAAACTAGAGAAAGTTGCTGTCCAGGATGGAACCTGTTCATGGGAGAAACCGATTTTTGAATCAGTAAAATTCGTTAGGGACGCAAAATCAGGAAAACTTCAAGAGAAAATCTACCATTTTGTTGTTTCAACCGTAAGCAGTAGATTTAATTGCATGCTATCCTGTACCTGACTAAGATTGTTGGCTGCAAAGTCTAACCATTATAGGTTCTTGCAGGGATCTTCAAAATCTGGCTTTCTTGGAGAATCCTCAATTGACTTTGCTGATTTTGCTGGAGAAGCTGAGCCACTGACTGTGTCTCTACCTCTGAAGTTTGCCAATTCAGGCGCAATCCTACATGTTGGTACCTTCTATTTTCCTCCCGACCTGGTTTCTTATGCCCCTCATATCATGCACATCATTACACACTTTTAAAAATCTCATCTTCACCACACTTTTTTTTTCCCGTTCTTGTTCCTTATTATTTAATACCATGACGTTACAAAGCACCAAATATTATTCCTCAAATAACACATGTTGAGACAGGTGACAATTCAGAACGTGGAAGGGGTACAAAGAGATCAAAGGTGAAGATGAACCTTGCAAGACAGTTAATTTATCTCTATAAATTTCCTTTTGTTTCAGGATTTCATTTCTCTCCTTGTTACTTACCTGTTGCAGTAGTTTCAGAAATGGGGAAGATAATGGAAATGGAAGCTCAAGACAACTACTGAGCATTTGCAGTGCGGATGAAAGTTCTCGTAATGTTTATGAAGTAAGGTTCTACATGATACTGTGAGTTTATACAGCTAGCAATTTTTATTGTTCAAAGTTGAAAATTTCCTATACAGAACACGAGGATAAATTAAGAAAATAAATAATCTATATTATAAAACTTCAGAAATTATTAATATTTTAAGGGATGGAACCCTGACTTTTAAAGCATCTAATGGCGTCACTCCTCTGATAACTCTATGGCAGGATTTTCCCAAGCTATTACCACCCTGGAGGCAAAATTCGATGCCGTCCAAAGGAACTATCGAGGCCATTGCAACAAGAGCTCAAATGCATAGGGGGTCACTGGGTTCAGCGTCAGATAGGAATTTAGGCGACTCCTGGAGAACCAGCCTGGAAGATACTCGTCCTCGAGAAAGATTACAAGAGCCTCTAGATAATGTCATTGAAAACCTCAAAAGTGAAATTGCTTCTCTGAAGAGGAAAGCCGAAGAATCAGAACTAGAGTCACAATCGCTTCAGAAGCTGATTGAGAAGGAATGCAGTCTAGGACAAAGTATGTCAAGACAAATCATCAGCCTCAGAGACGAGAGAAATATGATCAAAGCTAAATATGAGGAACTACTGTCGCAACAAAACCTCATTAACGAGACCAAAAATTCAAAAGCCTTACAGACTGAGATTGAACATGCTAGGCAGCAGTTAGAAGCAATAAAAGAAGAGCTTGTTTATGAAAAAGAGTTTAGTTCTAATCTTAAATTGCAACTCCAGAAGACACAGAACTCAAACTCTGAACTACTTCTAGCAGTGAGAGAACTTGAAGCAATGCTGGAACATAAGAATAAGGAATTGTTGGACAATACTAAAGAGCATGATGATGCCACAGAATTAGGTCACTTGAAGCAGAAAATTGCAGACCTGAATGGTGAAATAGACATTTATTATAAGCAACGTGAAGAGCTAAATGAGCAGATAAAAGAACTCAACTTTGAGTGTGAGCATCAGAAGAAAGAAAACCTGGATATCTCTTTGAGATTAAACCATAAAGAAGCACAAGAAATTGCGTTACAAAATAAATATTCAGCTTCTTTGGAAACTATAAAACAATTTGAATCTCAAGTACAGAGATTAGAAGAAAAGATAGGGAAGCAGGTAGGTGATTTTTCAGGGTCTTTGATTTACATCAATGAACTTGAAAATCAAGTCAGTGATTTGAAGAGAGAAAAGGAAATAAAAGAAGAGGAATTTCAAAAAGATTTCCAAGCCATGAAATGTGCAAAACTTGAGCAGGAAGAACGGGCCATCCAAGCAGAGGATACATTGATAAAGACTAGACACAACAATGATGTCACATGTCAGCATTTTCAGGATGAATATCAAAGTCTTTCAGTTCAAATGGCATTGAAAGTAGCAGAAAACGAAAATAAGGTCATGGAAGCTTATGCAGAAGCTGATGAATTGCAGAAGAAGAACAAACTCATGGAAGAAATTCTCCAGAAATGCAATCAAGAGCTCGGGCTTATTAAAAATCAGAATGAATTGAAATGCCAACAGCTCTTGAACCAAATAGATTCAAAAGAAAAGAAAGTGGAAATGATGTCTCAAGAACTAGAGATTAAGTCCAAACAACTTGAAGATGTACAAAGGCACATGGATGAAAAGGATAAGGCATTAAGAAAACAAATTCAATTGCTCAGAACTGAAATTAGAAAGCTGATGCCAGAGGAGCATGCATTGTCTAAAGTTGATCTAACAGAGCCAATTACTATGATGTTAATGCAAGAGAACAGTGACGAGGAGATAAGGTTTGACACCCTAATGTCAGCAGTAGAAATCTTTAAGACCCAGCACAATGAATTAAAACATAACTTGCAAGTGGAACAAGCAGAGAAAGAAAATATGAAGGAACAAATATCTCAATTCGAAGGAGAGCTGAAGAAGAAGGTAGAAGAACTAAGTGCTGTAGAAAAGAGGCTCAAAAATAGCAAAGGACCAGCAACAGCCAAAAGTCTGAATTTGGCTTCATGGAACTACGAGAGTGCTACATCTTGTTCATCCACTAAGGAACACAAAAGGAAGTCAAGATCGGAAATGGAAATGGTAATTTTCCAGCTCTTTTGCTAAAATTATAATTAAGAAATGTCACTGTGACATATTAGGTCAGGTTGCAAGTTATCACCACAACCACCCCCTTACGAGTACTCTACACAGCACAGAAAATTGAGTAATCTAGTTAGGACTTAGGATACAAGCAGATTGGCAATATATTCTGAAAATATGCAATATTTATAATTTGCAACAAACCAACGAATCATCATTTCCAGGGCATGTTATAAAATTTTAATACTGCAAAGCAAACATTTGACACGAACACGACAGATGCTAAAAAAAAAAATTGTCTGAGAAACACATTATAACCAGTTTGGTCATACTTAATGCTTTGAGGATGATAATGTCATTTTTCAGTTCTTGATAATAACCGTAGAAAGCATGATCAACAAGTTGAAGATTTCTAGAGGTGTTGGACTCATTATGGAACACCACAACTCAAGTAGTTAAGTCATAGGGCAGCCTTTTTTAGCTGTTTGATGATAATGCACCTGGCTAAAAATTCTGTGCTATCTGCCAATTGATAATTAACAAAGTTTACTGCAATACGATTTGTGTAGTACATTTTGCATGCAATGGAGTTGTCAAAATGAAAGAGTAGGGATCATTATCAGTCTTTTTTTCTCCTTTTTGTATTGGGAAGACAATTTTGTCCCCTGGTTAAGTAGGTAATAAAAATTCAGAGTTCTGTGTTGTTCCTTGATCTTTTTTCTGTATAATACTTGAACTATTTTGAAAAATAAAAAATGACAATTTTTTGGGTGCGATCCTATCCCTTAAATTTTAGCAATTCAAACAAATCTTAAAACGTAAAACTCTGATAAAAGAAATGTCCAATTAGCCAGACGTTTGGTCCTACAATGAGTCATCTTTCCTTTTTCCTATTCCTGTGCTTGCATCTAATATGTAACAAAAAAGAAGAGTAAAGAAAGAGAGCATGTAATTAAAGTTTACTTTGGTTTTGATTTGCATATATTAGTAGTTAATGACTTGATGATCTGCATTAACCTGGGATGTTGTTATATTTGTAACATGAAAGGGAATGGATGATGCAAACACCCCTGTTGGAGAGTCTCAAAAAGGAATAACCATATGCAATTCAGCTGAGAACAAAGTTCATCTAGCAGTACACAGAAGGTAAAAGACAAATTCTTGTTCTGCCATATGAAACCGTAGTTCCCTTGAATTACACCCATTAGCCTTATGATTTATTACCACTGTAACAGAAAAGTGGTGCTTCAGGCTCAGATATCAAATTTATAGCACAATCATCTAATACTGGATGTTATTTTTATTCCTCTTTTACCCTGATAGTGAGTTGAAAACTTGCATGGAAAATAAGGCTACTGGCTTCAATTATGATGATGCTGGTGACTGTCCTACAAATAAATTGTTGGACGAAGTTGCAGCACTAAAGGAAAGGAACAAATATATGGGAACTCAGCTGAAAGAAATGGAAGAAAGATATTCTGAGATCAGTCTTAAGTTCGCAGAGGTGGAGGGAGAAAGACAACAGCTTGTAATGGCCCTACGGAATCTGAGGAATGGTAAGAACTAGAATTCTTTACATGCGTTATTGCTCACTCATGAATTACACGAGTTACGAAATAGACAGGATATCATGGTCGTATTGGTCGAATTCAAATCGAGCTTAACCCGTGTTTTTCACTTCAGTAGAATCAGCATTTAAACCTCCTCCAATTTAAATTTGCTGGGATGTCCGCGTAGTTCGATATTTCTGGTCGATTGATTCATTGAATTGACAAAGGTAGCCATGGGTTGGGGCATCAGATAGGCTATCTAGAAAATGGATTATCATCTATCATTATCTATTTGAACAATTTTGGTTACATGTATTGCAAACATTATAGCCGATAATTAAGGCTTATGATTCTCAGATGAAACACATTTTATTGAAAATGTTAAAGATCAAGCTCAAAACGGCTACTGAATCTAGAATAACTATCATCTAGATGAGGTACTTGTGCTTTTCAAAAGTTGTTGCCTGTTTTTTGAAGCTCCGATGTTAATATTGTTTGAATGATTAAAAAGGCAAATGTGTTGTTTTGTTGATACCAAAAATGGGTGTACGTAATATTAGCATTTCTTAACATCATTTTGGAATAGCAAAACACTAAGTTTTTTTTTATTATTATTTTGGCAAAAATACAAAAAGAAGCACTAACAATATGAAATGAAATTTTTATTTTTTTAGATAGGTGTAAGACCATACGAAACAAAATGAAAACTATAACGTTAGAACTAAAAGTCCCTACTCGGGTTCTTAGATTGTCCATCAATCATCACATGATATCCCCATTCGCTCCAAACATAGATTATCCAGTACGGTATCTAATTTCCTATTCTGATCCCCAACTCCAGTTTTCATCACGGGAAACCATGGGCTTCAACTTTCATCAATAGAAGTCAGTTATTACCATAATCCATTGAGTCATTGTAGAATAGTATAGAACTAGAGATGACATATGCCATATTAAGAAAGGATCAGAATCGGAAGTTTCTCAGTGTGATGCGATTAATCTGAATAATGAAACCTATGTTTTTTGAGAATTACTTCGTAATTATGGTTTCAAAGCAAAATACCTTTCAAATGGTTGAGACCACCGTCATATATAATATAAATTCTGCGCTCTTTTCTCCAATGATGATTATTGTGTCTGGTATGAGTTTATCTTTTTATCACTCCAGACCAGCCTTGTTTGACCTCCACTTCCATTCCTCCCAAAGGTCAATGTCTGCCAACACCGAATGTTCGTGAATAATAATAGGATAGAAGCAAAGTTGTCTTCATGTCAATCAAATCTAGGAGGGACACGAAGTTGAATGGGTTTGCCAGTCTAAGTATCAACTAATTATTATAATGATCAATTTTTTATATAAGTTATTTAAATATTTAAAAAGACGCATTTATTTATTTGAAAAGAAAATAAATTATTTTAAATATAAATAAATTACGCACAGTTAATATTTCTAAGTTCTAATTATATAACTACAATAAAAGAATACGACTTAACCTAGATATGTAGCTAGCAGCCCACGTAAGTTAGGCAGGACAGATCAGACTATATTGTGATAAACATTTTTAGAAGAAAAATATAAAAATTAAAATACATTTTTACTTAATTTAAAATTATTTTTATATAAATTATTTTATAATTTTTTTGTATACATTTTCTAATTTTGGATTTTATTTTATAAAAAATAATTTCTTATTTTTAAAACAGGATGAGACGTAACTCTGATGCAATTTTTTCATGAGTAAAAATCTCACTTTTATTGGAGACTCGGATTCTCTACTTCAAAACAAGACACATCAAGTAGTAGTATGTTCAATGACGTATGATCATTGCCTAAAAAAATAATGTATAACACTAAACGCCAATAGATGAATAAGTAAGTATAAATCTACCTACAGTGAATAACTGAATATGAACGAAGACTATCCCTTCTCAAAACTACCCACCGACATAAATTTACACATTTTATGCATTAATTGGCCCATTGAGAGCAAGACAAGATGAACAAGAATCAAGAATAAATTATATCGCATTTCTATCTCTGCTTCTTTTGGCCGTATTTTCACTTTATTTAACACTAACATAAAATATAAGCGTACCTTTGTTGATCGCTTATCTTTTGGAGTCCATGAGGATGAGGAAGTACAATATCTTCCTTTCTTGGTTGAGTTTGAAGATAGTCCTGATTGCTTCTGTCTTTTCTGTTCCGGAACATTTCCAGATATTCTGATAGGTTGGTACTTAAAAAAATCAATTACAGAAGGACTTCTTCTCTTAAAGGCTTTCGACATGTTTCCAGGATACCCAAAATAAGGGCCAGAATTCTCACATGATAATGATTTTTGACGCAATTTGCTCTTTTCCTTTACTTTATTGATAAATTCAGTTGTCCAGGGTGAATTCTTTAATAGACAAGCTGACCGGCGGGCAAATGAGAGTGGAGTTTCACTCAAATGCGCGATTTCTTCCTTGAATGGTGATTCTTCTAAATTTCTCATCGATGCCTGAGTTAAACCAATGTTTCCAAGGGGTTTGAAATCAAGAGGAAATACATTTTCTCCAAAATCTGTTTCGGGGAATTCGTCTACTTCTCCTTGTGTATCTTTAAAGGATCTCCGTATTTTCGATGAGTTGGTTTCTGGGTGACTACTATTATCAAATGACAATTTCCTTGCAATTTTATTCTTTCTCATGTGATCATTCTCTGTTTCCGTTATCAAATTTGTGAAGTACATGGAATCGGGAATGGCAAAGCTTTTATCAAGTAAGGGGCTATCTGTCAAGTCCACCACCTCACCTCTAATGTCTTTATGCAACTTCTCAGAATTACTAAGGCTACGCCAATTCACACTTTTTCCAATCAAATCAGTATCCAGTATTTCATTTTGAGCCAACTCTTTATTTTTCAAAGATAAACCGGGTTGTCTCAGTTCCTCTACTTTTTGGGGAGCTTTGCAGTTCCCTGGTGAATAGGAGACTCCGGAACGGTTTTGCATTGTAGCCGCACTGATGCTCTGCTTTTGACCAAAAAACTCTCTCATGGATAAACTTGTCTTTGCAAACTCACTGGATCTCCCAGCATTTTTTGAAACACCAAAATCAAAAGGTTTTGGCAAGGTAGAGGAATCCGGGACAGCCTCAACTACTGGATTTAGTGTCTCGAATTGAGTCAACTCATCGAAACACAGTTCATCCATCTGATGACTACTTATAGGATGTTTTCTTTTTCTTTCATTTTGAACTTGATATAAACAACACCTATCTGAGTCCAGACCTGAAGATACCGAAGAGGAGCAATCTGTCATTATGGATTTTGAATCCTCCCGTTCCCCGTATCTGCAGAAAACACTGAAAAGAGAAATACTTTCTTCTGGAACGTGATACTTTTCTAAAACATGCATCCTTTGCTCATGTGACCACGCAAGAAACTCATTAAGCATGACCCCTGAAGATAGTATAGAGTGTGCCGTTAAAGGATTTATTCCAGGGAATTCCGTAAGAAAAAACTCGGCAAGAGTTACCGAGTCAGGCATTTTAGGATACAGACCCCTAGTCGTATTGGTAGCAGTCTTAATGCAGCTTACAATAACTTCATTTGTCAATTCAGATGAGTAAGAGAAGAATATCTGCAAATCCATTCCCAAACTTGTTGCTGCAGCATAAAGTCCATCAGAGGATTCCATTACAGTTGAAAGAAAGTTAAATTCTCCTTCGAAGACCTGGAAAGAGAATATACCATATTCAAACAAGCTCAACTAACACTCACCATCACAACAACACTCTTATCTTAATCATATTTACGTTCATGACGCTTTTACTACTACCTCATATCTCAATATAATCATATTCTGAAAACTAATTTTATCTGCTACCTTGTACAAGAGCTTATATCTTACAAGCATGTAATACAAAATGACGATGACTATGATTAAAATTCCTTAATTCCTCTTTCCGCCTCGCAGGGGTTTATTTGAGAATTTTTTACTCCGCGAGACATTAATCTTCCAAAGGGCCCAAACGAAATTTAAAAAATGGAAAAGCCAAAGCCGAGTTCCGAGATTGACATACTTTCCCTCAAAAGGCTGTTCAAATAACTCCTAACAAAACTTCTGGAGCACCACTTGACATTGCAATAATTATAGAAACAGTTGAAATAAATAAATAAGTATCGCACAAGTGTAATCAATATAAAAGTTTGAAATTACCAGAAAGCAACCATGGAAGTAAAAACTAAGCAGTGTCAGGACATCTGTGGCAATATTCTCAATACATAAGGGCAAGCTTGAGGATGCTTCGGTTGTTGGAGTTGCTTTCTTCCCCAGGTTTTCACTATCATACCATGCCAAGCAAATAGCAGAACTTAATATAATATCAGCCGGCAAATTTAAATCACGTTCAACGACTTGAATTCCTTCTTTCTCCATTGCCAGAATCACTTGGTAAGAGCTTCTTCTAGACATTATCATTTCCTTATCTACATTTTGAGTATTTACGATGATGACTGTTCCAGGGAGAGCCTCCGTGTTCTTATGACCTTGCTCAGTTTTCACAGCAGGAATTAGTGGCACAATATTATCTGCTTCAGGTGCAACCTTTGAAGATACTTTATCATAGCATTGCTCCACAGGACAAAAATTCAGTAGTCTCTCCACGTTCTGATTCATCATACTTTCTTTGTGATTGAAAATAGGACGAGTCTCACTCTCCTAGGAGACAGTAGTTGGAAGTTGCATGAGCAAGTTCTTTATATGATTACACGCCAATTGTTATACCACATATGAACAAGGAATTAAGAGTAACAATCAATTGATACAGGTAATTCAGTCAAATTAAAAATAGGTGATAGAAGAAATCATTTCATTTCAACTATGATACACGGATACCATAAGCGTGATACTACTCCGAATGGTTATTTTTAAAAATAATGTGACAAATATATATTTAAAAATATATAAAAATTCTTAAACCATAACAAATACATAACCAGAATTGTGCAGTTCTTAAATATATATATATATATATATATATATATATATATATATTTATATATATATATATATATATATATATATATATATATATATATATATATATATATGTATATATATATATATATATATATATATATTTATATATATATATATATATATATATATATATATGTATATATATATATATATGTATGTATATATATATATATGTATGTATATATCAGTGAAGGGGATAGGGCGGGTACTAAATATAGATTCGTGAAATAAATTAAAATAGCAGGGCATTTAACATCAGTACTACAAATGTCACAACATCGTTCACTATAATACAAATTTGAACTTATAGTCATCTTTCATTAAAACAAAAATTGTTTTCCATTTCCATGTCTGATCAAATAAAGTATCCCCACTCAAGCCTCCTATTAGCTGAAATTTATACTGGCACACTTGCAGAGATACATAAGCAAGAACATGTAACATACATTATATTGATACTAGCCTGTCCCTCAAATCTTCGATAAGTAATACACCAAATTAGTTGATTAAATTTCGAATTCTGGTCAGTTAATTCCTAAAATTACAAAGTCCATCAAACTACCAACAACAATCATTTTGGAATGTAGTCTTTGATGTGACCTAAACAATGATCATTTGAGTAGAAATTTCAGAAAATAAAAAACACTAACATAGCTGACTTTTAGTAATTTAAGGGACTAAAATGGTACTTTTTGTAATTTAAAGATTAAATTGGCTAATACTACTAATCTTAGAATTTCATGTTGGTTATTTCTTTTGTTTCTTTATCCCTTTGCTCTTAATATATTCTATAGTATGTTGGATAAACCCAGGAGCATGCTGCTCTAATATTATTGTTAGGAACTGCAAGGATCCTGGTCCATGTGAGGCCAATGAAAGAACTACATTTCGAAAACACAATGTAGTTGTGTTTGAGCATTTTCTTAATGGAGTAACGAAGAAACCAAAATATCATGTTAATATGTTGTGTATTCTTATTGAGTGAGACTGCTGGTTCTCGCTTTTCTGTCACAGCTCCAGACATTTTTTCCTCGTAAATGAAGTAGCTCGTTTAGAGAGAAAGCACTGCCCTATGGAGTTTTGATTGGTATAGAAGATTTGAAATATAGTTTGAGAAACTTTATCCTTAATTTACTTTAGTAACATAAAACCCTATTCATGTACGCCTATGCTTAATTACATCACAATACATGAGATACTTTACATTATGCAAACAAAATTATATGGAATAAGAAACTTTGACAAATAATTTCTGAATTTATTTGCAATAATAAAAAGTATCTACTATATAGATTATATGCACATTATCATAATCACATAGGCTTACCAATAACATTTCAATCTCTGGGGGCAATTCAACACCTTCGCAAAGTGCTTTGAGAGCGGTATGACCATCAAATTCAACGATCAAAAAGTGAAGATGAGGCAATCCAACCAAGTTTTTGGAAATCTCAGATATCCTAGATGAGCCGTACGAACCTCCATATTCCAAGATAATGTCAAATTTGTTGAGTAGAAGCACCGAAGAAACATGCCTTCAATCAAATAAAACAGTTAACTTAGATTCATAGCAGGAAAAGTATGACCAAGAAAATGGCAGCAAAAGACTTACGGTCTGCATTGATGCTCAGATATACAAAAAGGAAATACATACGTCTACAACGGCAATTTGAAAACATGCTGAACGTATAACAAAAATAAAATATAATTCTATGCATGCAACACAAAAAAAAAATATCCTGAAACAAAAATCTTACTTGCGTGAAACCAACAAGCAGTCAGAAATCATAAGTTCTCTCGTTTTAGTATCTGTGTCCTCAGGCCAAGTATTGGCATATGGATGATTTCTATTAGGACCATTTTGTTCACTGAATGACAACCCCAAGGAAAGGAGAAGATTTTTCAATGAAGACCAGAATACTTCTTCAGCCACAATCAAAGTTTTCAAACTATCCCGTTTGATGTATGACTGGAAAATGTCCTTCATAATTGTTAATGATGGGTGTGCCAAAGTAACATTGTTGTCCACCTTCCTCTTTTCATCTTCAATCAAAGATTTGAGGACGCCTAACCTTGATTTCAAATAGTCCAAGTTTTGACATAATTTGTCTAAATACAAGAATGCTGGATGGAGACCGTAGAAACACAAGTACCAAGCAGCCTGTTTGATAGCACATAACACAATAAATGCCTTATTGTTTCCATTTGCATGGTATTCAATCAGCTTGTGCCTTTGAAGACTGAGCAATTTAAAATAATCTACATTTGATTTATGTATTTTTGTCATTTCTGTGTCTCTGTGCAAAATGGCTAGATAGCTTTTTTCAAAATATCCAGCCAGCGCCACAATATCATCAGACAACTTAACTCTATGCAGAACAGTATGGGACCCTAGTGACTGTGTATCAACCTTCAATTCAGTGGGTGAAACTTTTGGAATACTAACACTAGCATTAGTGGACTCTACTGCATAATTATAATTCCCCTCACCAGTCACTTTCTGAGGGTTCAAGAAATAATCAAGATTGCTGATTTCTGACATAGATTTAAATAACAATGAAGCCCTCTCAGCCATTCTATTAGGTAGTTGTTCCTCACTTCCTTGTTTAAAAGATACATGTTCTAATATTTTGCCCGAAGCAAATTCCACTGGATGATTGTCAAGGAGTGGCATGCAATCAGAAAGCAACTTCTGTAACTCTTCGTCTTGTTTAATTTCACATTCACCTGTGGTATCCTCAAAGAAAACTAGACCAAATACCATTTTTCCATCATCAAGAGATTTACCTTCAAAATCTTCGTTGTTCAGATCTATCTTGGCCAATATGTCATGATACCAGTTTGAAATCTTGCGATTGCACCTATCTTCTTCAAGTAGATCCCAGTTTAAGTAAATTCCATCAGATGCAGAGAGGGGTCGGGTCTTCAAGCTGGAAATTTGTTCTCCAATAATGTCATGTAGATTTATCATCCTTTTGTGATCAGAGATAACAGGTACAGGCAGTGATTTAAACGTGTTATCTGTTAGCGTTATCTCATTACTAACAATCAATTCATCAAAATTCTTGAAGTTAAACTCTTTCTTAAACATCCAGTCATTTGTTACTAGATCATCCGAAGTTGTTGTTTTGTAGAAAGCTTCAAAGGTTTGCATGGAGCCTTCATCAAGGAACTCAAACTCCTGGAAGGTAACAAGATTCTCTAACAAGTCACTATTAGTATGTGATGTCCTCTGCAGTCCAGTACTCCCATTAACACGTTCAGTTTCCAGCATATTCATAAAATCACTTTCGGGAAACATATCTGATAACTCAAGGCTTTTCTTTGATACACATTCATCTGATAAAATTTCCATCATGCTATGCTTCATAGAACCCAGAAGTTCCTTGCCCTCTGCTGTGGATGGACATTGCTCATCAAAATTTTGAGATCTGACATTTTCAAAATACGAGTCAACTACTCGTACCAAAGATATGCCAGTGGGAATTGCCAAACTTCCCTCATCCACTTCCAGAATAAGAAATATGTTTTGGTCAGAGCGTGGCAGTTGCTGAACAGAAATATGATCTTCTAGAGAATATGCATTTTCCCCCATCAGGTACTCCGAAATTACATCTTCAACCAAAAATACTGATTCCAAAGCCTCGTAAGGGTACTGCCTTGATGGTTCAGGCTTCTTGAGCATTTCCTGCAAGGAAACAGAAGAACTCGTTCTATATGAAGCCTGGAGACAAACACATTATGGAATTTAAAAAAATTGAAATATTTCCCTGTATCCTATTACTGTAAGACCTAGGGAAGACCAAATCCATTCTTATGCTTGAACATTCCATGCGAAATGATACAAAAGGTTATCAGCATTCCAAGGATAAGATTAAAACAAAATCTTTTTAGCTCTTCCATTTATCAAATGAATTAACTACAACAATTAAAGGAATAAGTAAGAAACCCGCGTGTATAAACTACACATAGTAACGTGCATTAAAATATCTTATACTTTGAGATCATATAATCAAAAGTTACAACAAGGGAGTAATGTTATAATTCCAATATAACTAACAGACTCAATCGCCATAACTGTACGTAGTTCATATTCATTCACAAACCTATAGCAACAACTCAATTTACAATAAAAACCAAATGATCATGATTGTTGACAAATTACACCATTTTACCAGGCTATTTTCAACCTCTGGAGTTTGAGACAGCATTTGCATCCTCTCCGACTCAGCGACACATACATTTTCCTTTAAAATACAAAGGTAAAATAAAAAACGAAGGTAAAAATCAAGTTAAACTGCTCAAAACGGAAAAGGCTATCTTATTATGCATATAACCACAAAAATAGAAAGAAGCACCTCACCAAGAACGCGTCAAGCTCAGGTGTCTCAAATTGAATCGTCTCATAAACAACATCGTTCTTATCACCGAGCACAATAGTTTTACTCTCCTGCCAATAATATCGCTAAATAAATAACTAAATAAACAAAGATTGCAGCAAACAAGGCTTATTAATTAATTAAATATACATCTGAATATTTAATTTCAGTGTCGGAGCCACGATCTTCGAAGATAACCTCCGCCTCTTGCTGCAACGCAATAAAAACATTCAAAAACATGAGCACACTCAGAAATGGTAAGATTCATACGAAAGTAAGCAATGCACATGGAATCACAATTTCACAAGCAGAAACAAACGCAAGCTCAAATTCACTGTGTCATTTCAATTCTCGAAGCTTACCGCGGTGTTCAAAGCAGTGAAGCACACTCAGAAATGGTAAGATTCATATGTAAGTAAGCAATGCATATGGAATCACAATTTCACAAGCAGAAACAAACGCAAGCTCAAAGTTCACTATGTCATTTCAATTCTCGAAGCTTACGGCGGGGTTGAAAGCGGTGAGATCTCGAGAGTGGATGCGGATTCGGTGTGGGAGGACTGCGGCGAGGAAGGCAGATAGCGCAGCGTGTACAGGGAAGGGATCAAGGTGGAGGGAGAGATTGAGAGGAGGATCGAAGCGGAGGTGGTCGTGGACGGCGAAGGGCGACGGTGGAGGGAGACGAGGGACGGGGAGGTAGAGAAAGGGAATGGTTTGTAGTGGAGGAAGAGCGAAGTAGTCGTTGTTGAGAAAGCGGGTTCGCATTTTCTGAATAAGGTGCTAACGGACTGGGAAATTGAATTGAATTTTGGCGCTAAGTTTAGTATTTATAGCACGTGATATTTGGACTTCGGAGCGGTGGAAGAACCGAATCGTAAGAGGTTCACTCTGGTGACCCGAAATTTGGATCCGATGACTGTTTGAGATAAGCCTAAACACTCTTTTGTTCAATTTTTTCTCAATCTCTCTAGTTGATATTGTTTTTGTGATCAAGATGAGAGTTTATTTACTTATTATAACTTATCATTAAATCAAATTATGGAAGTCTTATTAAATGTAAAATTTAATTTTCAATACCTTTATTTGATTTTTTTTTCTAAATATAAGAGGAAAAAGAGTACAAATTAAACTTTAGTCATATGTTGGGTTGAGAAGAAAAAAAAATAGAGAAGGTATAAAAATATCAAGAAAGAAAAAAAAAACTGAGTCAATAGAAAAATTGTATGACTTAAAAAGAAAATGAAAAATAAATAATATAAAATATAATTTTTAATTTGTTTCAATAATTTATCTATTATTATCATTATTTTATTTACTTATTATTTATAATCTATGAGTAATAAATGATTATTTTAAATGGTGTACACCTTTCTTCTTCTAAACAACAATTTCTATATATAAATACTTATTTATTATTTTTATACAAAACTATTTCAAATTCTCTATTTCCAGTCTTAATCTTGTGTAAGAGAGGAAGGTACTTGAAAAAAAAAAAAAAAAAAAAACT
>Ga0209700_105677_pt1 | contig 20622 bp, 11 predicted proteins | sample SiratroredBW_FD_187528 | JGI IMG/M metagenome (GOLD analysis project Ga0209700, IMG submission 187528) | Root nodule microbial communities of legume samples collected from California, USA - Siratro red BW (SPAdes) (version 2) | ecosystem: Host-associated > Plants > Roots > Nodule | place: USA...
TTTTTTTTTTAAATAAAAAGAAAAAAAAAAAAAGAATTCAGACAATGCATCATTCAGCATTTATTTTGCCACAGAACAAAACAAATAAACTGAAACACCTCTAAACCGACTCCCTTTTCACCAATTCCATTAACAACAATTAGAAAGCTCAAAAACAAAGATGATGTCCTTAATCAAAACCAAACCAGCATAGAAAATCCCATAGTTTAAAAGAACCATAATCACCACAAGAAAACTATATAACTTTCAAAACAACAGAAACACGATAACACCATAAGAAACCCCATAACGCAAAACAACAATGACTAAGAAAATTTCAAAATCTGGTTGCGAGGCTTTTATCACATAAACTAATTTTCAAAACGGAACCCAAACCCTAAATCAGATTACCAGCAGCGGCGGTGCAGATCGGAGAGCAAGGGTGAAGGTCCGCTACCGATTTCAACATGTGGCAGTCGATGGGCGTCGGTTATGGTGGAAGAAAGAGCGTTGTCATCGGTGGATTTGATGGAAGCGGAGTGTTTGAGTTAGCTGCGGTGTGACGGAGGGAGCAGCGGTGCCATCATGGTGGGAAACAGTGAGAGTGAAGTAGAACCCCCGGGAGGGGATTGTTGCAGTTGCCATTCAACTAGAGAAAAAGAAAAGCCTACGAGTGTTTGTAATGTATCTTGTTATTGTAAGATGAAAACTCAAGAAAAGACAAAACAAAGAATGGTTGCCACAACTTTTGGCAACCATCCTCAAATCAAGTAAAATCTTGAGTCAGGTTTATTTTACAAATGAAAAAAATTATTTTATTACATTATAATATTTTATTAAAAAACAATTATAACTAGTAGTGTCAGAATAACTTTTTTCTAAAATCTTTTTGCAACAGCATTTTCTCTTTCTAAATGTGTTTTCTGATAAATAAATATATATATATATATATATATATATATATATATATATATATATATGTGAATTTTCCTTTACCATCACTCATAACAATGACGAGGCTGCACCCCTACACACTCTCACCATCAAAGACTCATCCTCTTCAGTTTTTCACTCATGTTCACACTTACACTCACTCTCGAATTTCACTCTCTTCACTCACTCTACACAAATTGCACCACACACATAAAAAAAAAGAGGGACACAGTTTGATGGTGGATGCACATGTTGTGCACTTGATCGCGGTGGCGCTCGTCGGAATCTTCCTTGTGGTTGTTACTGCATACCACATATACCAAACACTCGTGCATGTAAGGTTCAAGACAGATGAAGGAGAAAACCAAATAAGAATGAAAGAAGACACAGAAATATTATTGAATATCCGTATGTCAAAACATAGCAAAAGGTTAAGTGGCATTTCGGCTACTTATTTTTTTAGTATAAGACTTGATTAATATTTAGTTTATATATTATTCTATTTGTTATTTCTGTTCATAGCATAATTATTTTTATTTTTCTTGTCACTTTTTAAATTACTTTGAGAGTAGTTAAGTAGGAATTTGTTATATTTTTCTTATGCATAAAATCAGAAGTTTTATTAAATGAATATTTTTTTCAACAAAAAAACTAATCCTTCTTCTTTTCAAATTAATTTTAACCACTCACTTCTAATAGTGATATGAGTCGTAGGCTTACGAGAATTTTTTTTAAATTAATCATAAAACTCATGATATCTATCAAGATTCCTTTAAATCCTCTTTCACCTTTATTAGTGAAAATAATCATATTCGATAAAGATGCAATGTTTTTTTTAAGCTTCTCATTCTTGAGAGATAAACCAATAATCTCATTACCAATCCTACAATGAAAAAAAAGGCAAAACAACTCAAGGCCAAGTGATACAAAATTCTGTGGCAGATTATATGGTCTACTTGATCATGGCCTGTAAATCAACAAGGAGGCATAACATAGATTGAAAGAAGGTAGTTATAAAACACACCACATACAGGTACTGAATCTATAAAGAGAATTTGAATCTATGCCGATCATATCTCCTCAATTGTTAATAACATTAGACTATTTGGTGATGAATTTTTAGATAAAAGCATCATGGAGTTTTGAGTCCAAAATCTCTTCTCTTAAAGAATCTAGGCATTTAAACATAAGTGTTCCCCAGATAGTAATAAATTTGTGGCACAGGTCGAATATTTACCTAAAATTTCTCATGAATATGAAATTTGTAAGATTTGTCAACAATTCAAAAGAACTAAATATATATGGAGAGTTGTTGGGAGAATCCAAGGGGGAAAACTTGGGGAGATCTCACAAGAACGAGACAAGAGCCAACCCATATAAGGGAATTACGCCACCTTCAACCCAAAATCTTAAGGCATTGAGTTTGTGGGTCTTCTTTCTTATATGTTGCTCAACTTTCTCATTTCTACTCAATGTGGGACTTAGATTTACACTTGGATACCTAACAATCTCCCTCTCAAGTGAGAGTCTCTCGTCCACATTGATACGCTCCCCCTCGAGCGGAAGCAAACGACCCCTTACTTGTACAGCTGTTCACACACCCATACGGGACACGCTTGCTTGAAACATTCGTTAGGAAGACTTGCGATACAAGGTCAAATTGAGCCCATTCGTTCGATGACAAAGACGAACCATCAGCTCTGATATCACTTGTTGGAAGAATCCGAGGGAGAAACACCGGGGAGATCTCACAAGAATGAAAACTGAGCCAAAACCTACACAAGGGAATGACATCACCTTCAACCCAAAACCTTAAGAATGAGAACTGAGAACTGACGTATGTGGCCCTGTGAAAACAGAATCTTTGAATGTTTGAAGTTTGGCAAGGATGTGTCCTCTAGAAAGGTGGATGAAAACATGTATAGGAGCTTGGTTAGCAGCCTTCTATACCTCATTGCAAGAAGGTCTAACATTCTATTTGTTGTAAGTTTATTATCTAGATTCATGCATTCTACTAGAGAAACTCATTTATAGTGCTAAAAGAGTGTTGAAACTTTAAAGTTGGTTGACTACACTAATAGCAATTGGGGTAGTTGTGTAGACGATTCAAAAAACACCTCTGAATATATATTTTTTTTTTGAGAACTTGTGTTTTTAGTTGATGTTTAAGAAAACAAGAAACTATAGCTCAATTAACTACAGAACTGAGTATATTGCAGCTGTCTCTGTTATAAATCAAACTATTTGACTAAGAAATGGAAGACTCTGAGTGTAAACAAACACAAGCTACAAAGATTATGTACGATAACAGTTGAGCCATTTCAATCTCAAAAGTTCCAGTATTCCAGATCACATTAAACAAATCAAGATCAAATTTCATTTTATTAGAGAAGTTCAACAATAAAAAAAAAAGTGTTGTTTTCATTATACATATATCAAAATCAATTTGCTAACATTTTTACCAAATCATTATACAAGATAATGTTTAACGATTTGAAGCAACCGAAATGTCAAAGAGTGATAAAAAAGTGACATTTTATTGTTTTTTCAGCACATGAATATTTTTTCCACCAAAAAACTAACTCTTCTTCTTTTCAAATTAATTTAACCACTCTTTTGTATATAAGAAGCCTATACTATGTATTACGTAATAATACAACTATTGAAGTTTCAATACACCTTCGAAACTTCCTTGGTCTTCTCCGTGTTTCCGCCGGTGCCACCTCCCTCTCCAGGTGCCTCACCACCTTGAAGGCCAGGGTCTACCACTGCTCCTCCAACGAGTCCTACAACCTCTGCAGCATCACTGTCCTCACTCTCTCGGCCAGAGATAATATTCCTGCGGTAAGCAATCTGGAGAGAGAGCATTACCTAGTTCATATATCATGAACAAATTCTTCTTCAGTTTAATTGGCACCTGTAGCCACTATTTTACTCAACAATGGAACCCTAGACACAGCACCATCAACCCTAGCAAGAATCACTGATTCAATATGCATCAAACACCATCGCCATTACCACCTTGTCTACAGGGGACTTGATGGTCTATATTGATTGTGAAGGCCCTCCTGATGATCTTTTTTGAGAGTGGTAAAGGCTAGGTTGAAGGAGAATAATCAGCTGCGGTTTGGTTTTCTAAATTCTGTTACTGTTGAGTCGCGAACAACTTGCAAAACTCATGCGCTTCGCCTAGTTTCTTATGAATGTAATGGAGTGAAAAATGTCAGTGATAATTCATTTAAAGTGCCAGGAGAAATTAAAGAGAATGGCAGTACTAGTAGTGTAAATGAAGTTGAAAATGCGATTTGTTTACATGATGAAGATGGTCCCTCCCTCAAACAGGTTTACAAATTTGAGCCTAGATGCTTCTGAGACAGAAAACTTGAAGAATGGCAAAAAACTGGTAGTTTACGAGACTGTGAATTGGCCTTATCACGTTAGATCACTGGGTTAGCCAAGCAACACGATGTGGTTTGTGGTGGATAGAAATGCTAAAAGGCACGTGATCAATACAAGAAGGCAACTCTGTTTACTTTTTTATTTGTATGGAGAAGTTGTGAAGAACAACGTGGAAGAGGAACCTATCAAAGTTGTTTTGTTTTTACTAATCTTATCTATGAAAAGTTTGAACGTGGGGAGGCATTGGACAATATTACCAAAGATGTAAAGAGAGTGCTTGTAGAAGAAAGCGGGAAAGCTACAAAAGCAAAAGAGTTTGACATTTATATTTTTCTCTTACATTCACGTTATTGCTTTGGGTTATCACCACTTTTTCATTCCCACATTTTCACACTGATATATATTATTATTATTTTATTAATATAGAACATTATATAAGTGTCAAATGCGAGTTAAACGAGTCTTTTTCCTATTACTTCACTGTGATAAATATTCCTTTTACACCACCGTACAACTTCATAAACCTATGAATCCAATTTTAAACAGATTTCGAAATTTGTTTGTAAATAGTAAAAGTTAATAAAAAGAAATAATAAAGTAAATGAAGATTTGTAAAAAGTACTGAAAACAGGATGAGTCTCAACTTCCATCTTCTTTCATCAATGAGTTCTTTATAATATAATATATATATATATATATATATATATATATATATATATATATATTATATTCATTCAATCTTTAAATATGATTGAATTCACTAAACATTTGGTAATAAATTTAATAGAATCTAATTAATGAAAAATGTATTCACAAATTTATTCAAAATCTTACTCCTTCTATTCATACTTTTTTCCTTTCCAATTAAGCAAATAAGAGATTATTTAGAATAATGTAAACTAAACAAGAATTTCAACTAAAGCACAAAATTGAATCATCAACATATGTTAACAATTCCAATTATAGAAATTAAAACTCAAAAAAACTAAATCATTTAGTATAGCCTTTCAAAAATATTGAAGAACAAAATTACAAAGTTACTAGAGAATCAACCTAAAAGAATTTAGTCTTTCATTCGAAGAAAAAACAGAGGAATTAAAAAAAAAATAAGAAAATGCTAATTCTATGTTTTATGAAGTTTCCTAAAGAAGGATTTGATGATTTCTTCCTTAAAACTTATATATTTTTATAGGTTTATTTGTTCGAAGGATTTCAAAATTATATTTTGTTTAAGATATTGTTTGTTTTATTTCTTAGGTTTCAACTTTTTAGAATTCTCAAATTTGTTTCCCATTTCGATGCAAATTTTATTTCTTCTTTATTTTTCCACATGATTTGTTTTCAAGTTTATTTTTAATATATTGTAAATTTTAATCTCTAATTCATTTACTTAGATTTCATTTTTCGTTTTGATTCAGGAAAGCAACTTAATTTTTGATTAATCAAGCTCACTCATAGACGTAGATGCTTCCTTTAGACTTGTGCATCAATGCAACAAATACTTTTATCAAATTGTCTATCATAAGATGTTAATATCAGACTCTTTCTACACTTCTGTCTTCATTAGATTTGATGTTGTTGAGGTGCTCTCTTCAATTAAATCTTAGCAAATGAAGTTGTTGGATTGTCTACTCCATATAACCACTAGAGGTTTGTTTGCTGTGAGAGATATTAAAATGTCTACCATGTTTAAAAATCCATAATCCAAATAAACTATGATTAAAGGTTTTAAATATAAGTAACTTTATGCTCATCAAAACTTCACATGAAGATTGATTGATAAAAGGAACATCCTACTTATCAACTGTTATCGCACAGGACCGGTTGGCTCTAGTAACAACAATATCTCCTTGTGCTGATTCTCTGACTGCTCTAAGAACTGCTCCTTAGCGTACCGAATGCTTTGAAATCCACCGTCCCGGGAGGGGGGTCCATGCTTTGAAATCCACCATCCCGGGAAGGGGTCCTGCAGGCACTCGACGCTCAAGTCAATTTAGGGTTAGAGTGTGCAGGAATAAAGATCAGAGTTTAGAGATACCTGGCTTGAGATGATTGAGCCTGTATTTATAAGTGTGGTAGTGGGCTTGATGAATTTGGGCCCATTTTCTCCTGTCACGGTTTTGGTAACAGAATAATAACAGGAATTAATTACAAGATATTCAATTACGCTTTTGCCCTTACTTAGATATCATTGCTTTATATGCCACGCGTAGTCCATCAAGACCACTTATCGGTTGGTCCATAGTTACCGGTCAGTCCATTGTTACCGGTCGGCCGTACAGTACATCAACTAATATCTTTATACAATCATTTACACACAAAATAAGTTTGGATATCAATTGTAAAAATAAAAATAAAAATGTTTAACATTATTGAGATGGGGAAATTAGTTCAAAATAACTTTTCTAACAAAATAGTTTTCTTGTAAATAATTTTGAAATCACTTTACAACAAATTTAAGTTGTAATTTAAGTTGAAATCACTTTACAAAATTTTTTGTTGAAGAGAAATTAATAATGAAAAAAAAAGATAAATAGTATAATATACTTTTATATTGTTCTAATTCTTCCTAAATCTACACCTAATCTTGATGCGATCAACTTCAGATGAATTTGTTATATTACTTTTGAAAAAACACAAAATTACATACACTATGCAACACAATTAAGAACATGAAGTTTTAGAACTTTAAACACAACTAAATGTGGAAACTTATTACACAAATACACAAACCTAGGCGTAAACACAATAAAAGAAAAAAAAATTATTAGATAAGTTAAAAGGATATTACCTTGCTTGTGATTGATTTCTAACCACTTAAGGTACAAGAAAGAAAAAACTTCTTTTAGACAGCTTGTTGACGTTGCTTGATTTAATTTTAATTACTCTTTTCCGTGATACATTTCAAAATGTGTTTTTTTAAAAAGGAGATAATCCTGATAAAATCTTTAAAGTTTTTTTATAAGACATGTCACTATAACAAAATTTAATTTTAGAAAGGGTTTTCTTATTGGAGGTTAGAAAACCTCAAGTAAAAGATTGAGATAATAGGGGATTTTAAAATCCCTGATAAGTCTCCACACTTTTTTTCTTTAAACGTTTGAAATTTGGATCAGGTTTCGCTTAGGTTTTTCATAGAGACTCCGCTACTCACATCTCAGCACGCACTTCCGCGACCTTCCTCCACGATCTCACTATGCGACCTCACTCTTCTGCTACCTGCTCTGTCACGTCCACGCATCTCATCTCTGTGACCTACGCGCATTTCAGCTACCCACACGCATCTCAGCTCCTCTCTACTTCACACAAAGAAAAATCATCTATACTACTTCACACATGTTCATTATCTTTGAAATTTGATTTTAACTTTCTCCATTTCTCACGGATCATTTATGCATATTGTTTGATTTTTTAAACAAATTAGGTTAACAGCTGGTGCATTATCATTCTAGTATAGAGTGTTTGTTTCCGTTACGGGAAGGGTGCAATAACAGGTGGTGTTTTCGGTTGATCTCTCGGTTGATTTGATTCTTCATTTGGTATTAACTGCTTATTATTTTTGTTGGGGGAAGGATAGTTTTACGAATCTTTAGTGCTTGTATGTTTGTATCTTTGGTGCTTCTTATTGATGTTGCATTCGTTTAGTCTATTTGGGTGAAAAGCATAGGTCTAGTGATTTTGAGAAAGGTATTTCTATTGAAGATAGGTCTTTGGGTGGAAGTCCTTCCAAACCTTTTTGTTTCGATGATCAACACCTAGTCCAGAAACTTCTTGTTGTTAATGTAGATGAAGGTGTGTCTTTATGCATGTGTTTCCCATCTTTTTGTCTTATGTGATATCTTATCGGACTTAGTTTAAATATAACCCTAACTAAAAATATTTTTCTAGTATGTAAACTCAATTCTCTTCTTATCAAGAATAATAACAAACTAATCAATTATTTTAAATAATAATTGATTATATATAAATATTATATATATTTAGAAAATATCAAATAATCAAATTTAAGTTAACAAAATCATTATTTATGAGTTTATAACTTTTCTTAATCTTTAACATTTCAAGATAAATTAAAAATATTGTTTCCTCACTGAATCAAATTAGCATCATAAACTTATAAATAATCATAAAAACCATAACATTTATTTCATTATTTATATATAAAAAGAACTTTATACTAAATCTTCATTAATTTCTAATGTGAATAGTTGTATATTATACTTATATAATTTGCCTTATCGTGTGTTTGAATATGAGATTTTAGTAGGATAATTTATTTTTATAGAGAATTTAAAATGCTTTATAACAAAAATAAATATATTGTTTGGATAAGAAATTTGAAAAGAAATTGAAATTTTAAATTTTTATAAGAGTAACTGGATAATTTAAAATTATAAAATTTTGAATTTCATATAAAAAGTAAAAATTTAAATTTAAAATTCTTTACATTCTTGTCAATATCCAATTCTTTCCGGATAAATAAAGTTATTTCAAAATAAAAAATGAAAAAAATTAAAATTAAAAAATATGTTTTTATCATATTTTGTTATTTTAAAATAAAAAAAAAGAGTTTTGGTTTCATTTTATTTTATGAATAAAGTTTTAAAATAAAATTCAAAAATCAGTTTGTTCCACCCCAATCCATTAAAAGTATTTTTTCGAGCCCAATTCATTAAAAGTGTGTTAAAAAAAATTGTAAGTGTTGTCATCTCATATTGTCTCTCTCTTTCTGTCTACCTTTTCTGAGACCCACATCAAAATTAATTAAAAACAAATTAAAAAATTATAGAAATGTTAAAAATTTGAATAGTTGAGCTTATTATAATTTTGATTAATTGAAAATAATTATGCTCTTAATAATGATTAAATGCTGGTAATTTTGAATTAAATGCTTATGTTCATTGACTATTTTTGTTTTTTTCAAGTTGTTCTCAATAAATTTAATAAGATAATAAAAAAAATACTAGTATAAAAGGGCATACACAAGTCAATAGGCAGAGACCAGAACACCAGAACAGGTACTGGAGAGATACTAAAAGGGGTCCCAAATATATGCCGAGCGTCGAATTATAAAGGATCTGCAACTGGTATGTATGTTCTCGTTACTTCTTATATACTTGATACGTACATGTGATTGTGTTGTTTGAGAGCTACTACGATCCACTGATATTCAACCCTTATCGCTTTGATTTAAAATTTTTTTAAAAAAATAAAACATTTTCAAAAATAATAAAAATATATAATTTAAAAAAAATAAAATAAAAAACAGTTTTAATAATAAAAAATCGTAAAAAAGTATAAAATTAAAAAAAAATAAAAAGTTTAAAACATTTTTAGAAAAATAAAATGAAAAAAATAAAGATATCAAACATCATTAATCAATATTCACAATTAGAACTCGTAAATCCTGATTTTCTTCTATTACGGATAGAAATACGTAAGACCAATATCAATCCTTGTCGGGCCTCAAAAATAAAAAAAATATTTCTTTTTTTATTTGCATTATTTTTATTGTTTATTTTTATTCTATTTATTTAACATCTTTGTTTATTTTTATTTTGCATCTTTTATTTACTGTTTATGACACCTTTATTATTTTCTTTTTATCTTTTATTTGCATTTTATTTATTTTTTATCATTTTATTTATCCATTCTTATTGCATCTTTATTTTTTTATATTTATTTGTCTTCAATTGTCTTTATTATTTCTTTGTTTATTTTTTAATTGTATTTTTTCTTTGTTTATTTTTATTTTTATTTGCATTTTCATTTCTTTTTAATTGTATTTTTATTTTTATCATGTTTTTGTTGGGAAAAATAACATTTTATTAAACCACACTCATTTTTCTTATTTGATTAAAGGTACTGTCTTAGGACAGACGTTGTGAGGATGCTAATACCTTTCCCACACGTAACCGACTTCCGAATCCTAAATTTAGTTTGTAGACTATTTTTCTTCATTTTGGTTTTTTCTATAGTTTTTCATAATAAAATATAGTGGCGACTTCAATTCTCAATATAAATATTTTTAAAATTTAATAAATTTTTTATTGCTCCGTCATGATCTCGATTACGACAAATCTAAAATTTATATGTATTTTTTTTGTATTCTCTCATCAACTTTTTAAAAATGTATTTGGCTGAGTTCAAGAGGGGTGAATTAAACTTTATGAGATTTTTGCTTTTAAAACACTGAAAACATTTTTCGAAAATAGAAAATCGTTAATGAATCTCAATGATCAAAGATATAAGCTGTCGTAGAATTATAAATCGATTTTAAGCACGAATGAACTGATTTATTCTTCTGGCAAAACAAGCAAAAGTTATTTATCAACCCAATATGCTTATCAACGTATGACAAAGATGAAACCTTGCAATTAAAATTGACAAAATGAAATATACACAGAAACAAAATTATCTACAACAAGGCAAACAAAGTTCTCAAAAATAACAAACAATTAGAGAATCAAGGCATATAACAACCAAAGGACTCATATAAAGGCAATGTTAAAAAACTACAGTTAGAACCAGTTATTGAAATCTTAGCAAGTATAGTTCTATAGCAGCAACCGGTCTAGAAGAGATTCAGAAACAATTAAGCTGCACTTTCAGATTTAATTTCAAAACCAAATTGAGAAAAACTAAGTATATAGTAATCAACAGCCGCTGATACTATGTGCAGTAAAAATGGTTATTGAACAGTAGAGAGCCAAAATATTCAGAGTTATCAACACTACAATAAAAAAGCTATTTAGTGACTAATATTTAGCTACCAAATGAATTGGTTGCTAATTGTGACCAAAATAGTCACCAGATTAAATTTTGGTTGCCAAATAACTACAAAATAGAAGTAATGATTAGATTTAGTGACCAATTAAGACAAAATAATTGGTATCTAATATTAGCTACCAAGGTTTTAGTGACCTATGCCATCAGATGCTAAATTAGTCTCTAAGCTAATTAGACCAATTTAGAATCTGATAAAATAGGTCACTAAAACCTTGGTAGCTAATGTTAGATACCAATTATCTTTACTTAATTGGTCACTAAATTCAATCATTACTTATATTTTATAGTTATTAGCAACTAAAATTTAATTTGGTGATTATTTTGGTAACAATTAGCAACCATTTCATTTGATAACTAAAAATTGGTCTCTAAATAATTTTTTTTCTTGTAGTGCAATACAGTAGTTAAAAGATGTGCAAACCATAGAACAAATTTAAAGAAATGATTAGTACATACTCAATCAGTAACCTTAACGTAATTATGCAGAAAAGTTTGTGTTAAACCATATTAAAAACCAAGATTTCAGTATATTACTCAATCACAGATTCACAAATGCACAAGAAACAATTACAAGGATCCAAAGTAAAGTATGATGGCGCACACAATGAATTAAACAAAAAACACTAACCAGGTCTTATTAAAACCAGTAACAGGAAAAACTCAATTATAGTATTATGATGATGGAAAAAATGTTTTTCTTGCAGTAAGAATGTTAATAACTATGCAACAACAATAAGACCTTCAGAGATGCACAACCACACAAGCCAAAATGCACAGAACAACTCAACTCCAAATCAATTCAATGATGCACTGGACTAATATTCAATTCAGTAATTGGTTCAATTAAGCAACAAATTTATTAGAACAAAACAATTTATGCACAGAGACATTGGGCAACATAGAATCTGAATAAGAAATCAAGAGAAGGGTCAAGAAAAAGAGACACAAGCAATTTATACTGGTTCACCCTTCCTCATGGGCTACATCTAGTCTTTCTTGTCTCACTAGCAAAGAAAGTTTTTACTAAAACATTCAATTGTTCAATTACAATCAATCACACAGTTCTCACACCCCGGAAGAAACAAGACAACCCCTGAATTATTGAAACTACACCCCGCAATCCCAATCAATTCAGCAACAATACACAACTAAACCCTATAGCCCACACTCAATACAATTGTTCAAGAATTATACAAAATTACAATGAAACAACATAAATCTTGAATCAAACGGGTTCAAGAAAGGTTGAGAAAACTCCTTGATTGGCACAACAAGAGAGACCTTTGCATGATCTTGAAAGAATCCAATAGTACAGTACTTTGGTCAAGATTGATTCTTCAAGAAAAAACTCATTTCAATTTGATCAAGAAATCCCTAGTTTACCCAAATTAATTTTCAGTTACTCTAAATTGATTCTCAATTTCGTATCTCATAAGCCCACGTTAGAAAACCCTCTGTTTTTATATGTGAAAAGCCCAAAATAATTTTGATAAAACAGTTACGTAGTCTAGTGCATGAATAAATCCATTTCACTTATCCTGAAATCGATTTATTTTTGTCCAGTTTTCTATTTTCAAAATTATTTTTGCCAAAAATTCAGCTTATGCTTTGTGGTTAGTTTTAATAATTTTAGACTATGTGTTAATGAATTTCTCCTCAGTTGTGCATAGATTCTCTTTCACCACCAATTACACTCACTCACTCTAAGACAAAGCTTAAGATACACTTCCAATTGCTTGCTTGAATTCATCAAATGCTTAGTCTTGTGAGAGTAATAACACTTTTTTGATTAGGACATTGTTGACTTGACTAATACTAAAACACTCTTAGAATAAAACACTCTTAGAATGAGAACTTGATTATGTTTTTTTTTTATTAATGTTTATAGGAGTTTTTTTTATTTAAAGTGTTAGAATTATTTATTTTGTTGTTGTCTGAATGACTATTTTTTGGTTGACTATTTTTTTTTTTGTGAATTACATTCTTTCTGTTGATTTCTATTATTATTTTTTGTTGGTGTATGTAGTGATTGATTTTTTATATGTGATACCAATGTTACATTTTATCATTAGTTTATGAGTTTTTATTCTAATAATGATTATAAAAAAATTCAATTAATATTAATTACGATTGTTTTATGTCAATACGAATTGAGAAAATTTCTTAGCTAACATTGGTAGAAAGGTTAATAAAAAATGTCAATCAACAACTTTTTGTGATTGACATAAACTAAAAGCAATCTAAGTTAACATCAAACGAGAAAAAAAAATTCATCAACATCTGTTGAAAATATCTTAGTGAACTTTGACAGAAAAAAATTAATGTTAAATAAGATTGACTAAATAAGATCACTAATATTAATATCTTTGAATTATTAGCAATATTTAATATTTAAATAATTTTTGCATTTAATTGCAATTAAAATACTTTATGGAGAAAATTAAAATTGAGTAAATTAAAATTATTTTATCTAAATTTAATTAAAGAGTTTAAAAAACTTTGGTTGGAATGTGATTTTTATTTATTTTCTCTCATTTTAGGTTGAGCTCTTATTATCTTTTGGACTCTTAAAGATATATGACTATGTTTGAGTTAGTCTAATATTTTACTTTATCTACGACTAGACATTTTTTATAATATATTTAAGTTTTCTTTATTTATTTTGTAATAGACAGTTTGTTTTTTATTTTACATGTATTTGGTGTAGCGTGCATGTTGTTTTGTTTTTCTTTAATAATATATTTTTCATATAATAGTAGATGATTGGTAGGTTTTGAAGGTGTTAGTCCAGTTAAGATATCATAATCCATAGGAGTCTTTTATTAAAAAAATAAATAAAAAAAATTATTTTATCTAAATAATACATTTAAAAGTAAAATAAATTGAAATTTAACATATTTAAAGAATTATTAAATTAGTCTAGGGTAAACTTTATTAATGACAAATAATCCATGATTTTGCCTTATGGGCTACTGGTGGACCACAATGTCTTTTGCAATTCTCACCGTTCATCGAACCAATACCATGTTCTGACAATGCCTTTCGTTTCCCATTAAACCAAGCATTCACATTTGAAAAATATACTAGAAAGGATTAAAATTTAATTCATTTAATTTACTTTAATTTTCATTGAATAACTACTCATTGTAAAAACAACAATTATATATCGAATAGTTGATAATTATATATTAAGGGTGCATAATTTGTATTAGACTTTATTGATGACATATAATTTTGGACCACAATATTTGCAATTAGTTTATTATAGTAATCATGCATTCAACCAAAAACTCAATAGAATCAATAATGCTCAGACCACTAATTTCACATCAAACCTTCTTAAAAAACCAATGCCAAATAAAAAGTACACTAAAATGAATTAAATTTAAATTCATTTACTTTATTTTATTGATAAAGACTTTTGATATTTTTTCTTAGAATAATAGGATTGATGTTTTGATAATCTACCTTAAACAATTATGAGGTGTTGGTTTTGTTTCTTTGTGTAATGTTTGTGTCATGCATTAGTTTTTAAATTTGCTTTTGTTTATCTATACATAATATTTCTGTATCTTTGATAAAAGCTAAATACTTTTCGGAAAGTTTTAGAATAATATAGTAAATTATTAAAATATAATTAATTATATTGTAATGGATAAAATTGTGTCTGTACATATATTTAATTATCATATACTATAATTGATTATTATAAATATAATAATATATTATTTCAAGTAATAATCTGCTAGAAATAGAAGATTAAAAAATAATTAATTAATACTATAAATAATCAATTATATTATTTTTAGTGAATTTTCAAATTCAATAAAGAAATAAAATAATTAATTATCCCTCAAAATAAAAATTAAATATGTTTTTAAATAATTTATATAAAATATGTTTTATTATTTCAAAAGGACAAGTAAAAATATTTGAAGAGAGTTTTACTTAAAGATATTGAGTGATATACTTGCATAAATATATTTTAGGTTTAGCGTTTTGTAGAGAAGATTTTACCCATGTAGTTGATATTCTTGATAAACTCTTCAAGAAAGTTGTACACATTAATGATTGTATTTTTGTATGCCAAGTAGTTGTAGTATAAACATTTAACATTAGTGAAACAATCTCACCCACTCATGTAGTGATGGAGTAGTGATTGAAACTAAATGTAGGTTTGGAAAGAATTAAATGTAGATCTGGAAAGAATTGAATTGATGTAAAAGAATATTTTTTTTTTATCTTTTCTCTTACCTTTGTATTCTTTACATATTCTTGGATGGTTTGGGATGTAAACTTTTTTATTTTAGTTATTTAATCAAGTGTTTAAGAAAATCTTCTAAGATTTTATTGGTGGAATAAAATTTTTTCAAAACATTCCTCTTAATAGTGTCTCTTAACAGTGTGTAACTTACTTTTCTTATAATTTTTTATCAATTATTTGTCAAAAACTTGTCCTATCCAATAATAACAGTATAAATGTCAATTATTGTACATTATAGTTAAACTATTTCATTAGATTTTTTTCATGGCAAATAAGAGTATTAAAATAGGTGGCCATATTAGGTTAGTAGATGATTTTGTCCAACTTAAAAAAATCAAATCCAAAAAAAGTTTTCTAAAACTTAATGAAACTAATTTTAATTTTTAGATTAAGTGATTTGATATATAAATTATATGTTATATATATGATTTTATTTTTATTTTTTTAAAAAATGTAATGATTGTTTTTGAAAATGGATTGATTGCACAAAACAAGGATCTAATTCGTCTTGTAGAGTTTTGGGTCCATTTTATTGAATCTAGGAATGCCAGTGCAATGAGTACTGTGCAAAACCAATAAGCAGCCTGCAGAGAAAAAAGTGGGGACAAACTAAATATTTAAGTCCGTGAACCTGAGTCACATATCCCGTGCACCTTGATAATCGCATTTCATAATTTTTTGTTTTTTTAATTTTTCATTTGTAGGTTGAATATAAATAAATATTTCCATTATTTATTTATATCATATATTTATTTTGTAGTGATTATAATTACACTAAATATTTGTTTTTGTAAGATACTTAAATTTAAAATTAAGCAAAATAGAAAAGACATTTACATCTTTTTAATTCATAAGCCCCAGCCTCTAGTCTCAAAAACTTGCAATAGTACTATATAAATCATACTTGTTATCCAAACAAATCCACCATGACCAATTCTATAGGACCAAATCAAGGGCGAGCCAATAGGGAATCAACCCACCCTCATTATTACCCTAATTGAAATTAAATATATTTGGACACCTTTAATGTTTTAATAAGTAATTTTTACCTTACTTTTTATCTTTTGTGCTGGACCACAATGAATTATTCCTGACATATGAATAGTTTATTTAAATTTAAATTTAAATTTATTGGGATGAATTTCTCTATAAGTATTTACAGAATTTAAAAAATGAAATAAATATTTGTATAAGATAAAATATACACTGTATTTATACTGAACCCCAATAATAATATTTGCTTTTAATAATCTCATTCTTATCCACTCGTTTAAACATAAACCTCAATCAAATCAGTATCACATTGTAAAATAACACCTCAAATCCTATTAAAAATAATATCATTTGAAAAACACACTAAAATGGAATAATTTTAAATTTTAAGCCATTACTTTATTTTCTTTCAAATAATTTTGGATTTAGACTTCATAAAAAAAATTGTTTGAAGTGAAGTCCCATATGGGTGAGACTTCATACTCAGCCCTCAAACTTTTATTACATAAAGAAGTTTGATGAAATTTTAAAAACCATTCTAATTTCTTTTTTTTTTCTATATTATTCTTGTTTACCTAGAGAGATAAATTAAAAAAATAATATTTCTCTTATAATCTTCTCTTTGAACATATATATATTTTTTAACTTGTATCTTAATTTAGTTGAGTTTTTAATTTTTTTCCCTACATCTAACCTCTTCAATACATTAATCTTTTATTTTTTTATTTTCATAAAATTCACTGAATCCGAAAAGCATGGGAGTTTGAATCCGAAAAGCATGGGAGTTTGAACTCTGTGAAATTCAAGACTAAACCCGAGTAGTCCAAATCCGACCGAGTAGTCCAAATCTGACCGTTTATACCGTTATATACCGTATCCAACCGTTTGTACTGTCCGTACACTATATGTATTCACGTGAAATGAACATTCTAGAAGCAGGAAAGACAAGATTTACTCTATTTGTTTGTTTTGTTACATCACACAAACATTATAGCAGGTAGAATTTTTACCAAAAAAAAGCTATATTCTATTTCATTACATTCAGTTTTGTGAATAATGATAATGATTTTCCCTTTTTAATCAGTAGCAAAGTCTCATTTTTCTCACATTATCATATTTGTAGTTACTTTATACACTTTCAAAAACCTAAATTTCTCATCTATGGAAGAAAATCATACATATATGCTGCTCCCATCTGTGAAATATACATTTTATTTGACATGAGGTAGGTATGCTGCTGCAGATTGTCTTGTCTAAATACATACAAATGCAGGGAAAACTGGTCAGGTAAAATTGAGCAGACCTAGGTCAGATTCTGTACTGAACTTTTGAAACAGCTGCCTATAGTATTATAGCACACAGTTTGAGTGTTTCCTTCCTTCCATCCATCCCTGAAAGCACGTTTAAGGCCAAATGTCACCTACACTAGGTGCATGTTTAGGAATACAAAAGTAATTATATATATTATTTGCGTATGATTTTTGTCAATATTAATATAACAGTCATTTAATCTTATATATTAATATCATCTAACTATACATTAAGTAAACATTAATATGAATCATGTTGTTTGGAGACTTGAAAACCAGCCTGTCTAGAAAACCAGAAAAAAAAGGAAAAACCCACTGTTTTGAAAATTTACACTGATTTCCATGCAAATTACCCTTTTACAAGCTTTGGCATTTGTATTTTGTAGAGAGTGCCACAAACAATATATGCAAGGCCTTAACAATACGACAAGAATTGATTTAGGCATCTTCTCCACATCCTTATCTTTCACACACACACGTCCATTTCTGGTCCCTCACACCTTAACTGGCCCCCTGGAGAGAGAGTGAAGAAAAAATATTCCTGTGTGGCACCATGAAGAAAACTACAAGAGGAGCATGCAGAAGTTTGTGAATACAGTTGTATATGTAGTGAGGCTCATCTTCTATATAACATGCATTGTTAATTGAGAAAGAACCACATTCAAAAATCATAAATGGTTTTCTCTCTGAGAGCACTTTACGAGAAAGTGATATTTTTCTTTCAGATGTTCACTTCAGTGCGAAGAGTTAATAGGATGAGTGTGTATCCTCCAGTTGCTACTCCTCTTCTGTCAAATTACTCTAATGGCAGAGAAAATATGATCTATGGATGGAATAATGATAGTGATACTGAGGGTGAGAGGAGAGGATCCTCTAAGATTTCAGAGGTTAGTGTTTTAACCTTGAAGTCTGTTTATATGTTTTTCTTTTCAATCCACATTCATGCAAAAGATGAAACTGATAGTGAGAGTTAGGTTGTTTAACCTTGGATTTTGTTCATATGTTTTTCTTTTTCAGTGCATGTTCATGCGAATAATGAAACTCATCAAGAGCTTTTTCGCAGGTACTGGAGGAAATAAAAAAGTTGTATATCATTGCCCTCCCAACACTTATGACAGGGCTTTTCAACTATGGAAAGGCTGCAATATCCATGTATTTCTTGGGGAAGCTAGGTAAAGATACATTAGCTGGTGGAAGCCTAGCCATTGGCGTGGCCAACATCACTGGTTATTCTATCATTTTTGGCCTTGCAAAAGGTATGGAAGGTATCACCTCTCAAGCTACTGGAGCCCGAAAATGGAACGTTGTTGGGGAAACCCTCCAATGCACCATTATGGTTCTGATCTTAACATGCATTCCCATTTCACTCTTGTGGCTCATCATTGAACCCATCCTTGTGTTGTTTCGCCAAGACCCCTCCATGTCATATATTGCCGCCACCTATCTTGCATTCTCTATACCTGACCTACTTTGCCAATGCCTAATCTGCCCTCTGAAAATTTTCATGCGAACCCAAGGTGTCACCCTCCCTCTCATGTATGGTGCAGGTTTGACACTATTGATACATGCATTTACAAATTGTGTGGTCTTTCACACTTATGGTTTGGGAATTCAAGGGATTGCCTTGATCGGAGCGTTCACTAATCTAAACCTTATACTTGTCCTTGTGCTTTACCTATGGTTCTCTGGGGCTTGTTCTCAAACTTGGCAGGGTTGGTCATGGCAAAACTTCAATCACTGGAGGTCTATTATCGATCAAGGAGGCCCAAGTTGTTTCTCTGTTTGCTCCGAGTGGTGGTGGTATGAGTTTTTGGTACTGGTTTCAGGGGGCCTAGCGAATGCAGCAGACGCAGTAGCCAGCTATGGAATTATAATTCAGGCCACTTCACTTATGTATAATTTTCCTAATGCATTAAGTTTGGCTGTTATAACAAGAGTAGGGAATGAACTTGGAGCCAATAGGCCTGACAAGGCCAAGACTTCAGCATTCACTGCTTTACTATGTTCTTTCATCACAGCCTTTGTGGCTATGTCATGGATGATGACTATGAGCGATGTCTGGGGACAAGTTTTTACCCAAGATGAAGAAGTTCTGTCTTTGCTCGCAAAAACATTGCCTATTGTGGGCCTTTGTGAGCTTGGGAACTGTCCTCAGACTACACTTTGTGGGATGCTAACTGCGAGTGCTAGGCCTCTTTTGGGTGCCCACATATACTTTTTATCTTTCTATGCTGTGGGCTTGCCTGTCAGTCTTATGCTGTGTTTCTGCCTTGAGTTCGGCTTGTCGGGCCTTTTCTTTGGCTTGTTGATAGCTCAGACGGTGTGTGCTACTTGTATGATCATCGCGTTGGCACAAACTGATTGGGAGGACGAAGCTTTCAATGCCAGGCTGTTACTAAGTGGAATCGGACAGAGGTATGGAGAAAGCGATTAAGACATGTAAGGAGCTACTTCTGTGTGTTGCTAGATCAATCGACTTTGGTGGTGATGCTAAGTTGATGCTGAGTTAATAAAGATGTTTTTTCCTGTTCTAGTTCCGTTCGAAGTGTTTGTTATGTTTTCCTTTTTGTCAAGAGTCTGTGTGTTATGTACTCCATGAGTCTGTGTGTTATGTACTCCATGTTGTTTCAATAAAAAGTTCAGTTTTTGTTGTGTGTGATATCTTTCCAAAAAGACATGTTCAAAGTTAATATCTTCATAAAAATCAAATATGATAAATTTTATTAGATGACAAATATGATAAATAAGCTAGATATCTCTTAATTATATAGATGGCAAAGGTTAAGTAAATATAGATATAGTCCCTCCCAATATCTTAAGTTGGTAAACCAACCTTTCAAATGTACAATGAAAGTGGCCACTTTAGTTTCATATCTTCACTGGGCTTCCTTCAAGACCCAACAAAATCAGATATTTCCTCTTGGACTTGTGAATAAAAAAAAAAAAAAAAAAAAA
>Ga0209700_105678_pt1 | contig 20618 bp, 16 predicted proteins | sample SiratroredBW_FD_187528 | JGI IMG/M metagenome (GOLD analysis project Ga0209700, IMG submission 187528) | Root nodule microbial communities of legume samples collected from California, USA - Siratro red BW (SPAdes) (version 2) | ecosystem: Host-associated > Plants > Roots > Nodule | place: USA...
CCCCCCCCCCCCCCTCTTGAACTTAGGCCAAACACTTATTTTAACAATATTTGTTTCAATCTATTAAAGTGAGTTTTTAATAGATTAAACTTTCATGTACATTCAAAAAGATTTTAACTATTCTTTTTTAATATGTTAAAGCAACAATTTAATCCATTAATTTCAAGAGTAAGTGAAATTTATAGATTAAAACATAATTTTCATCCATTAAAACTGGCAGATCCGTAAAACTCTATCATTTTGAATCCATTTAACACAAAAAAATTGAACTTAAGTTTCTGAAATCATTTTCAATATTGAGATAGAGTTATTATTGAGCTGAAAAACCTTTCTTATAGTTTTCTTTGAGTGATTACAAGATCACTCTCTTGGTATAAGAGAGAAACGCACTCTTTCACCTAGTTTTTTTTCTTCTATTGTGCTTGTTATGTTCCAAGTGAATTCATTTCATGTTTACCTTTGTTTTTAGTGTTGTTTGGTTGCTTTTGGATAGGAGTTTCCAATTCAGTGTAGTAATAGGGTGTTTTACTAGGTTAGAAATCCAATCTTGTAAGGTTCAAGAGTTGGTTTCTTGTGCAGATTGTATTGGTTGTGTGTTTGTAAAACATTAGTTTAGTGTGACCTTGGTTAATGTGATTGAGCAACTGGATGTAGCTCTTGCATATAGTGAACTAATATAAAAACCTTTGTTCAATTCTTCTTCCCCCTCTCTTTATTATTATGTTTGTGCATTATACTTGTTCTTAAGTATTCTTAGCTATGAGAAAGTCTTGTAAAAAGCAACCAAATCCTAAAATTAATTGCACTAACAAAGTTTAAATTTTTTAAAATTTAGAGATATTTCAATTCAATCCTCTCTTGAACTCAACTTTTTTTTATCTTAACAAGATGTCTTTTTCCATCCTTAGTTTTAAAAGTGACTGTTTAGCATACAAGGGCTGCATCCAAAAGATTTAAGGTAATGATAATGTAATTTTTAGCAATATGCTTAGTAGATTGACCCTTATTATGATGTGATCTGAAAAAAAAAAGAATAAAAATAAATGTAATTTTTCCTTTTATTTTTTTATGTTTAGTTTGGACTTATGGAATAAATGGACTTGTCTCTTCCTCTTCCCCCATAAGTCTATATAAGGACATGCATTGTACTTACTTTGGCAAATTTGAATGATGAATAGAAAATTTTGAAAATCTTGAGTGTGTCATATCTCAAGAGATGTTTTTCCTTTGCTTATTCTAGAGTGGTGTTTCATAGCTTATCTCTTGATGACACATCGGGGTTCATCAAAGGGAAGTGGATAGTTTCTCTCTTGGGGTTACTTATCTTGTGAGTTAGGTCACAAGTGGCGATTCACCATCTTGCTTATCTCATGGATTTGAGTGGCACAAGGTTCTTCCTAATTCCTAGCATTGATTCTTAGCTTGTGGGCTAGGTCACAAGTGGCGAATCACCATCTTTCTTATCTCATGGATTTAGGTGGCACAAGGTGTTGTTTTAATTCCTAACATTATCTTTGTTTCTTGCATTTTTTTCAATTATTTTCGTTTTCTAGTTTTTCCCAAACTTTTTGAAGATCATGTTGATCCAAGAGTAACTTCTTGAAGCTTGAGTGAGACGATCCTACAACCAAAGCCTTTCCTCCATTACCATAGACGTTTCCGATTTCTCTTTTGCACCTCCGGCTTGGGCTTCAATTGGTATCATGATTTGTTTGTCTGTGTGTCTGCTTGTGTGTGTGTGTGTCTGTGTGTGTGTATGTGCATATGTGAGTCTCTGTGTGTGTGTGCGTTTGTGTGTGTCTATCTGTGTGTGTCTATCTGTTTGTGTTTGTGTGTTTGTCTATCTATTTGTGTGTCTGTCTATCTGTTTGTGTCTCTCCACTTGTGTGTGTGTGTCTGTCTATCTATGTGTCTGTGTATGTGTGTGTATGAGTGTGTCTGCTTGTCTGTGTATGTGTATGTGTGTGTGTGTGTGTCTATGTCTGTTCTATGTGTATGTGTGTGTGTGTGTTTGTGTCTATGTCTGTGTGTGTTTATGTGTGTCTGTCTATCTGTCTATGTGTCTCTCTGCTTGTGTGTATGTCTATCTCTGTGTGTGTGTGTGTCTGGGTGTCTATGTGTGTGTGTGTGTTTGTGTGTATGTTTGTGTCTGTGTGTGTGTGTGTTTGTGTCTGCGTCTGTGTGTGTATGTGTCTGTGTTTGCATCTGTGTGCACAAAACTATCTAGTCTGTTTTGTTTAAGACTAGACCATTTAATCTATTTTTCTATACTAGATTGTCTGATACGTGCAAACAAATTAGACAGTTTAGTATAAACAAATACGCTATATAATTTAGTTAAACAAATAAACCTGATGTTCTAGTGTACACAAACATATTAGACCGTCTAGTGTACACAAATAAACTTAATGGTTTAGTGTACACAAATAGACCAAACAATCTAATATACACAAACAAACTTGACAATTTACTATACACAAACATTTGCCTCTATCTGATCAAAAGAACATTTTTAATTTTGAGAATCTGAGTATTTGCAGAATGGTCGCCACATCATTTAAGCAATAGTAAACCAATAAACTTGTTTCATGAAATTCCTACCATATAGACCCAAAACAACTTGTCACCAATCTAACCAAACCCTTGATAACTTGAACATGCAAGTCAATGCTCCTAATGCCCAGAATTACCCCTTGTTGATGCAGATGGCTCAATCTCAACCAAGAGGTCAGATGCTAATTATGGATGTCAAATTACTCATTTCAAAAACCTAAATTCCAATTCTAGAATATGGTTTCCAAAATGAGTAATTTGACTTCAATAATAGGACTTTTAGAATGTAAATTTTTTCTTATAAAATAACATTTTCAGAAAGTAAAATTCAATCATAAAAATCCTCTCCTAAATTATATTTTCCTGAATGTACACTACAATTTATTATTTTCCCTTTGTTTTGAATAGTAACACCACGTTTACCACATCTCGTCCAAGCAATCTCAAGTCTCAACAATGAACATTCAACTACCACCAACAACTCCCTTATAATGGAATTATGCATTTCAAATAAAAAGTTAAGGGCATTTCTAGTATTTTCAAAATTGATGGTGTGCAAGAGAAATTGTTGTTAGAGACCTTATTTCGTGAGCTTGAGGAAATTGAAACCCATTGGGTTGTGAAGCTCACTATTCTCTACTTTCACTTTCTTCTGTTTTACTATATAATCTTTTTATCATCTCTTGGCACATCTACCCTTCTTTACTTTCTAATTTATTCTTGTTCTTACCGAAATGATACTAGAATCTTTTGAAACATTAAGTAGAAATTCATGTAGAATTTTTTTTATTTTAAAATTATTAAAAATTTAATAAAATATATGATAAGTATAAATAAGATTAAATATGTATTTCTAAAAAATAAAACTATATTTATAGATTTTGAACCTAATTCAAAATTGTTATTATATATTAAAATATTAAGTCTTATAACAAAATATCGATTTTAAGTTTTAGAGTCAATTAATCTTTTAAATATATATAGATTATTTTACCCTTCCATTTTTGGAATATAATTTTTCTCTTCTAAAATAAGATTCCGGAAAATAAATTTTCAATCATAAAAATTCTGAAATTCTGTGCTAGATTACATTTTCCAAAATATACACTAGAATTTCAAAAAATCAATTCTAAAATTGTTCCCATCTCCCAAAAACACCTTATAAATTCCATATCTCCGAAGCCTCTTTCGGATTCCAACTTTTAAAAACATCCTCTTCCCCGTTTCACCTTACCCTACGAAAAAAAAATCAACCCATTTTACCTCAAATCATTTCCCCTTCATTTTGAACAAAAACACCACGTCTACCACGCCTTGTCAGAGCAATCCCGATTCTCCATATCCAACATTCAGCCATCACCAACAACTCCCTTACGCAATTCAAATAAAAAAGCCAAGAACATTTCTAGTATTTCCAAAACTGATAGAGTGCAGGAAACAATTGTTGTAAGAGGCCTTATTCTGGGAGTGAGGAAATCGAAATCATTGGGTCATAAAACTTCATTATTCTCTACTTTCACTTTCTTCTATTTTGCTATACATCCTTCTTCACTTCTTAATTTATTCTAATTAAAATTCATTATAAAAAACCTTCCTATGTATTCAAGTTAATAAAAACTTAATGAAATATATGATAAATATAAATAAGACTAAGTGTGTATTTCTTAAAAAATAAAATTATATTTATAAACTTTTAAACTTTGCTCAAATTGTTATTGTATATGATAACAAAATCAATTTTAAATTTTAAAATCAATCTAATATATAATATATGTAGATTATTATACCCTACTATCTCGTATATTTTCAATATATTTTGACTATAATATCTTAACTTATAATTTTATACATTTTCAATATATTTTTATTATAATAACTTCACTTATAATATATTATATTTATATTGTTGTTACTGTAGTACACAACGATAAAACAAACCCTTGCAATGGATAGCTTACAAGCCACTTACAAAGACGAGGAAGATGAAGAAGCCGAGGCGCCACCACCCACCACCGCCACCACCGCCATAGCCACGGACGCCGAGTCACCGGGAGCCCCTCCTGCTACCACCAGCACGCCCCCCGAGAACCCCAATGACGCGCGATCGGAGCCCGACCCGTCCGACGAACTCTCCGACGATGACGCGGCCTCCGACGGGTCCAAAAGGTCCCCGAAACCCGGCCGTGAAGAAGGCGATGCATCTGACGGGGAGCCGCCGCCGAAGAAACACAAGCAGCTCTCCTCTCTAACGGCGGAGGCGGCGAAAGAGAAATCACCAGTGCCGGTGACAGCGGAGGGCGCCAACAACGCGAAGACTCCCGCAACGAACGGTTCGGCGCCGAACGCGAAGAAATTGAAGAAGAAGAACAACAACGTGTGGGCGACGAAGTCGACGCGGAAGGGGAAGAAGAAGAACAACCGAAACAACAACAATAACGGCACCAACAACAACAAAATCCACGCGAACGGCGAGGACGACGTGCTGATTACGCCGGTGCCGCGGTTCCCCGACAAGAGCGACGACACGGCGGAGATGAAGATTTGTCTGTCGAAGGTGTACAAAGCAGAGAAGGTGGAATTGAGCGAGGACAGAATGAGTGCGGGGAGCACCAAGGGTTACAGAATGGTGAGGGCCACGCGCGGAGTGGTGGAATGCGCGTGGTACTTCGAGATTAGGGTTTTGAATTTGGGGGAGAGTGGGCACACGCGCCTTGGGTGGTCCACTGAGAAGGGTGATTTGCAGGGTCCGGTTGGATACGATGGGAACAGTTTTGGGTATCGGGACAGTGACGGGAGTAAGATTCATAAGGCGAATAAGGAGAAATATGGAGAGGAAGGGTACAAGGAAGGGGATGTTATTGGTTTCTACATCAATTTGCCTGATGGCAAAAAGTATGCTCCCAATACACCTCAGTTGGTCTGGTATAAAGGCCAGCGCTATGTTTGTGCTCAAGAGGCTAAGGAAGATCCACCCAAAGTGGTGCCTGGTCAGTTTTCAACTTTGTTGTTTAGTTTTCATGATTCTCATTTACTTTTTTCAGCTAGGAAACTGAATCTTTAATGGTAGATTTGCACTTGGTTATTAGTGTTTTTGAGTGAAGATACTACTACTGAAATACCTGGTTGTTGCTTGCTTGGTGTTTGAGGGCTTAGTTAATTATTCATGCTTTTGGGAGGGGGAAGAGAATTTGACTTGACAATCTTGTTTTTATGCCTGAATTGCTTTATTGTGGTTGTGTTATTGGTTCTATTTTCTGCCTAGATTCTTAAGTATGGGAAACTGAATGTTAATGATAGGTAGTGGACAACAATGTGTCATATACTTGTAATGGACGGTGAAGCTGCCAATGGGCTTGGAAACCCTTTTAAAAGATGTAAAACCCTTTTAAAAGATGTAGAATAGACTAAAAGGACCTGCAGAACACGAACAAAAGGATGTTAACGATTTATATTGAGGACAATGAAAACATGGATGTGGGATATTTTGTAATTTGGATATGGACCCATACATGGATGTACATCTGGGATATTCTTGGGCAGTGAAATAGGTGGAGCTTGGTTTCATCAGATTACTCTATACAAATAGGCCAATGCTTTTTTTGTTAGCTTATTAGTTTCCAACCGTACCCTATATTGGATACTTCTTTAGTATGTGGCCATAAATCTGATTCTTTCTGTAAATTCTTATCTTGAATTGGTCTTTCTTTCATTCTTGTTGTATAAGTTTGTTGATGGTGCATTATCCTTCCTATGACATTTTAGTTGATAAAAAAAAATCAAATTCTTCTACCAGTATGCCAATAATTTGAATACTTAGGGGCGGAAGTGAAAATAAACTTGTTATGTGCGTTAAGCATACCAGTAGATTCTCATCAATTGAGTTAAAAATGTTGGGCACGTTAGGAAGAAAGAAATGTCATTCTTCCCAATCTTCAAATATTTAATGCTGTTCCAACTTCTTTAAACTCTCTTCTCCTAAAAAGAAGGCAAATCAAATACAATTTAAGAAAAGTTCTTAATAATAGATAGTATATTTTTAAAAATGTGAAGAGCCCAAAATATAGAGCTTCAAGCACCCTAAAAAAACTAGGCCAAACATGATCCAGGTCACCCATCAGAATAGTAAATTTATCTGCAGCATTTTTGCTGGTAGTTAAATATTATTTGTGCCCGTGGGTGTTTGTCAGTGAATGAATCCTTGAAAACCTGATAGTAAATCAGATTTTGTTAAGAGGCCTTCATTAGCCGTGTTATCCCTTACAATTGAAACAGCGGTTGACATTTAATAACCGCCTCCCCTGCATGTAGTACCTGTCTACACGATTCAAGTAGAATTCTATGACAGTATTTGATCCATGTAGCTGAGTCTAATAAGTGGGAAAAGGGCTTGATGTTATTGTTGTTCCCTTGCATATAGTACAAACATATTCCCTTTACTGTAAAGTTGTATTTTATGTGTTCAATTTGTAAGTTTCATAAATTCTATTCTGTGTGCAGGAAGCGAGATATCATTCTTTAAAAATGGCATATGCCAAGGTGTAGCTTTCAAGGATCTCCACGGTGGTCGTTACTATCCTGCCGCATCAATGTTTAATCTCCCCAGTGAACCAAACTGCACGGTTAAATTTAACTTTGGTCCTGACTTTGAATGTTTTCCTGAGGATTTCAATGAACGGCCAATTCCTAGGCCAATGATTGAAGTTCCTTATCACGGTTTTGACAATAGAGTTGAAAATGGAGAATCTAATGAGAAGAAATCCTAGAAAGAGTGACGTTTGTTAATTCACAAATGATTAGATTGGTGGTGTAAACGTCTGAAATAGAGAAATTGGCCTCTGGAAGTACATAAAATTTGTATACGTCATTAGACATCTGTAGTTTCTTACTTTTTTTTTGGTGTTGCCTTATTTTTTCTATTCGAGTTACATGGGCACAAACCTTTTGCAAACCTTAGCTCGCATCATCTAACCACATCCCTCTCATAAGGGATCAAGGCCTGAAGCTACAGTTGCCTGTAGCAATTTATTATAACAGAATATGATTATAGCGGAATCAGGCACCATATATGTCCGGATGCTATTGGTAAACAAATCTGAATTGAAACTCCTCTTTTTGGCTGGTCTATGTATCAGTCATAACTTTAAATGAGAAGAGCTAAGTGTAATGGAAGTGACTCTGCTAGTGTGAAAACATTCAATACATTATTCAATTGACTACTGAGCTTAAAGAAATTTACAAAATTGGTTTAGTTGCCAATTCCTCTAACATGGGATAGCGATAGCAACTAAAACTGGTTCTCACTTTTCTAAATTATTGGCCATTGGGCATCTAGTGGTTGTTAGGCGGCAAATTCTTCCTGCACCCCATCTTTCCTCTTGCACCCCTATGTTTTCCTCCTGTATCCCCATTCTTCTGAAAATACATTTTTTTTCAATTTTGGAATGTAGAAACAAAAGACTTCTCATATTAGAATACAAATATATTTTAAAATAAGAAGAAAACTAATTAGATTGTAGAATTTGAAATATAAATCTTATATCTTGTATTATATATTCTGAAATACAATTCTAAAAAATACAAAAATTGTCTTGAGATTATGCAATTCAAAATATAAAATATTTTGAATGCTAAACATGACATTGTCTACCCGTTTGTGCCGGAGGTATGTGCTGCCAATCCGATCTCTATTTTCTTCCTTCCATTTTGTTACTTCCAAGTACTTAAAATTATTTAAAAATTTAGACCACTCATTTTATATCACTGGATTGCTTGGAAAACAATAGGAATTATAAAAACAAGAAAAAAAAAATATACCCTTTTAATTTTGCATCATTAAAGTTATAAAGCTTTTCCCTTGAATAGGGATTGTGTGTGTTGCCCTTTGTATTGTAGTGCTTAAGAAAATGTTTGGAAATTGTAAGAAGTAGAAAATCAAATTAGGGTTTATTGAATGTATAAAACAACTTGGATAAGTTGAAATATTTGAATTTGTATTTTTATTTCTTTTAAATGAAAAGGGTTCGTGCCATATGATTTGAATTCCTTTTCGTTCTTTAAAATATATATATTGTTCTTTTTTCCGAAATGTTAGAGATTGTTTTTTGGTTTCTAAAAGCTTAGAGTGTTATGAAGCTTAAATTTCTTTTTTGGAGTAAAAATTTTGTTTTTGAAGTGGTGTCTAATTCACATGCTGAAAATGTTGTATTCTTTGAATTTGTATTCTTATTTCTATTAAATGGAAAGGGCTCGTGTCATGTAATTTGAATTCCTTTTCGTTCCTTGAAATATATATATTGTTCTTTCTTCCAAAATTTTAGAGATTATTTGTTTATTTCTATAAGCTTAGAGTGTTATGAAGCTTAAATTTTTTTTTTGGAGTAAATTTTTTGATTTTGAAGTGTTAAAAAATTTTGATTTTGAAGTGGTGTCTAACAGTATTATTAAATATCTGGTATAGCAACGTCATGGCGGCATGTGGTGACGATTTTTCAGCTGACCGCCACCACATGATGGTGGTGAATCGGATTTTATGTGGCGGCCTGTGGCGGCTGATTTCTGTGTAACGTGATGTTAGGATAGATTGAAAAAGGTGGAAAAGTGTGCAACAATGCACGCTGCGAGCACGGATGTGCACCGTGCATAGAGCCACTGCGTGCGCGGCGGCCACAAATACGCGGCAGTGGTCACGGAGACGTAGCGGACGTAGGTGCAGCAGATATAGATGCGGCTGCGGAGGAGGTGGCTGGCTACCTAACACTAATTTAAAGTGATAGTGATAGTAATTGGGCTTACCCGACCCAATTAATTTAACCTAGTGATTAACTTAACCCATAACCGCTATAATTTTAACGGCTATAATTTAAATTCTAACAGTTATAATTTAAATTTAACTGTTATAATTTAAATTTAAGCTATAATTTAAACTTTTTAATTCTTAACTTTTTAACTGAATTGATTTTTTATTTTGGCCAATTAAATATTATATAATTTAACCTACTGTTCACAATTCTTTTATCTCTTCTACCATTCATTACTGACATGGAAGAAGAGTCAGATAGTTAAAAATTTAGGACATTTATATTATGTTTTCTGTTTTGTTCTTATGTTTTAGACATAATAATATTATTAGTTATGATTGTCTCTTTTATTAGTTTTGTAATACATTTATATTTCTGTATTTTTTAAATATTTATATGTATATATTATATTTTTTCAATCACAATGCTTCCGCCATAACCAGTTACGGTTTCCGTTATAAAGTTATAACAGATTTTAGGATTCTTTGATATTTTCTGTTATTCGATATCGATAACATTGGTGTCTAATTACATGCTGAAAATGTTTGTAATGTTAAATGATTACCTTTTCTTGTAGTCTGTTTGTTTAACACTAAACCATCAAATTTGGTTTTCTTACACTAGACCATCTAGTCGGTTTATATACACTAAATTGTTTTATTTGTTAGTGCATATTAGACTATCTAATTTGTTTATTTAACATTATACGGTCTAATGCACAAAAATACACAAGATGGTCTAGTGTAAACAAACGAACTAGATAGTCTAGTGTAAACAAATGAACTAGATGGTCTAGTGTTAAACAAACATAGAAGATGACATAGTGTATACAAACAAGTTAGATGGTTCAATGTACATAAATATATTACATGGTCTAGTATACACAAACAAATTAAACGATCTAAAATAAATAAATAAATAAATAAAAAGAATTAGATAGTCTACATAAATAAACTAGATGATTTCTTATAAATTAACAAACTAGACGGTTTAGTGTAAATTAAGAGACTAGATTACTATAAATTAACAAACTAGATATTCTAGTGTTAAACAAACATAGGTAATAGTGTGCACAATTAAATTAGATGGTCTAGTGTGCGCAACAAACTAGATAGTCTAATGTAAAAAAATATACTAGACGGTATGGTGTACCCAAATAGATTAGACATTCACAAATAGACTAGAGTGTGCAGTGTAAATTGGTACAGTAATAGTCTAGAGTAAACAAACAACAATTATCTAGTGTGTATAGTAATTAAATTTTATATATGAAAGATTAAAAAAAATTGTATGACAAATTTTGACTTCTGGATTATGTTTTCCAGAATATAAAGTTTGCCTTTCAGAATATGATTTCTGGAATGTATATTTTCATCCATAAAAAATTCTCTTCTGAATTACATTTTCCGAAATGTAAACTATTATTTTGGAAAAGTAATTATGGAAGTTCTTTCCTCTCAAAAAAACACTGTCTTTAGAATTCCAACTTTTGGAAACATTCTTTTCTCCATTAAAGTTTACCCTTTGAAAAATATCACATATTTTTATCTCAAACTACCTCCCCTTTATTCTAACACTACCACCACGTCTACCACAACACGCTGGAGCAATCCAGAGCCTCCACAATGCATATTCAACCACCATTAACAATCTCTCTTTCCTGGAAGTCTTTGCTTTAAATAGAAATGCCAAGGACAACTTTAATATTTCCAAAATTAATGTGGTGTAGGATAGAATTGGTGGGGTTCAAGAAGCAACTGCCTCTTTTTTTGTTTTAGTTTTTTTAGGTTATAAGCCTTAAGTGAACAAAATGGATACTTCCATACTCTTTATTTTTATTTATTTTATACTTTCTTTTTATCATTTTATTACTATTAAAAAAACACTAAAGTTTGAAGTTAAACATTTTGAAGAAAGAGACTATTTCTCTATTTTTTGTAATATTTTGAAAAAGTTATTTTATTATTTAAAAGTTTATATTAATTTTTTATAACTTTTTCTTTTCTTTAATTAGCTATTTTTTTTCTAAAAATTATTTTTATCATTTTTTTAAAATTTATTTAATCCTCATTTTTATTAGTTGAGCAAAATCTTCTTTTTTATATTTTTATTAATTACTCGGATGAAATTGGGGGTTGACACTTCCTATTCATCACAATCTTCACGTTCTGATATATTTTGAGGATTGATGATAACAATTCAAGGAATAAACCAAGACTTCATATGCTTTATCCATGTCGTGATGATTTGCATGGAGTGAGACAAGGCAACTATCTCAATCAAGTTTAGAGGAGCACTAAACGGAACATCTGGTGAAAGGATGGTCTGTTGTTCTCATACGTTAGCCTATTCTAAAAACTCAATTTGGATTGAGGCTAAATGTAGTATAATGAAGTTGGTGTGACACAGGTGGGTGTGGGAATGAAGTGAGAACACTCTGATGCATGGCTCTCTACTAATATATGTGTCGAGAGAATGTAACTCTGACCCATTTTCTTCTTCAAAGGACACCTTCATCCATGGAACACCAAGGCGAGCAAGCTTGATAAGAGAGAGCAATGTTTGAGAAGATAATTTATCTCAACCTTGGATATGCTTGAGAACGTTTTGGCTTTGGCTTTCTCAAGCCACATGTTGTGACACTTTCTTCTGAAATTGCATTTCTTCTCGTGAGCAATCATTTTCTTTTATAATGCCATTTACTTTTCTGCAGTTTTGAAAGAAGAGTGGAGAACCACTTTTAAAGGCATTTAGGGCTTACTTTCATTCCACATTCCTTTCTTTTTAGGAACCATTAGCTATCATTATGCTTTTCTAGCCACGTCCCTTTGGTAATGATACCTAGGAGATCGTACATAAGGACACCTGTCTTGATTTGTTGGTAGATCATTTAATGATCATTGACATTTTTCAAAACGTGAAGTCTAATGAGAGAGAATTTGTTTTGTTTGCATATTCTCACATCAACAATTAATCCTATACATATGATAGCATCATCTAACCAATTAATCGTCTAGGAATTCTACTAAGTTCAAATTTGTTGTAATAAAATTCATTTTTTTCAATAAGCAGTGCTTTGGTGGACATATCAGCCCATTGGAGATCTGTCTTAACAAATTGTAAATCAAAAATGTTTTTCTGGATGTGATCCTGAATTATCTCACTTCTATATGCTTAGAATTTGAATGTTGGATCGGGTCCTTAGATAAATTAATTGCACTAGTATTAATACAATTTACATGTGATGAGCATAATTTTACCAATACTTAGAACCTTTAATCATAGCTTTCTTGGACTATAATTATGAATAAATTTACTGTTTTAAATAGGATTCAACTAATTGTATTTCTTCGGACCTTAACTATTATTATGTTAACACTACAAGAAAAAAACTATTTAGAGACCAATTTTTAGCTACCAAATGAAATGGTTGCTAATTGTGATCAAACTAGCTACCAAATTAGATTTTGGTTGCTAAATAACTACAAAATAGAAGTAATGATTGAATTTAGTGACAAATTAAGTCAAGATAATTGGTATCTAACACTAGCTACCAAGGTTTTAGTGACCTACACCATTAAATTCTAAATTAGTATCTAACTTAATTAGATACCAATTTAGAATCTAATGGTGTAGGTCACTAAAACCCTGGTAGCTAGTGTTAGATACCAATTATCTTGACTTAATTGGTCACTAAATTCATATTTTGTAATTATTTAGCAACCAAAATTTAATTTGCTGACTATTTTGGTCACAATTAGCAACCATTCCATTTGGTAGCTAAAAATTGGTTTCTAAATAGCTTTTTTCTTGTAGTGTAATCTTGGATTTTTAGTCACAGTAGACAATTTAATCCTTCCCACAGTAGACAGTCTAGTGTCATGATGAAGTAGACAACCGAACAACTCATTTGCTAAAGACTTAATTGAACCTTAGCAAGATCAAAATTAATCAAGATGAATGTGAAGAAAGATTCTAATGTAAACGTCAAAGGACTAAATGCTCTCACTAGACAGTTCCTAAAGACAATATCATTAGACGATTTTCCCAAAGCATCTACAACTAAGTGTACCATTCTAAAAAGGAAAGATTCTAGTTCGATGAATATGTTACTTCTTAAAGAACATTTCTGCAAAGGTATTCTCTCAATTTTCTACAAATATAATCCTTATAAAACACGTAAAAAACAAAGCAAAATCTCTTGCAATAGATTCTATTTTACTAAGCTTAGTTAAAAAATCCAATTCATGTATCTGAAACAATATTGGGAACAAAAATATCTAAAAGATAAGTGAGAACACAAATCTACAACAAAAGTGGAAAGAAGATATATGTGAGACAATTTGTGACAAAGAAAGAAATAAATTATATTAGGGAGGGTTGAAAGACAATATCTTAAATAAAATATAATTCCAAGATCCTTGGTGCAAAGAAATTTATAAAAGTATACAAGCCTCATGGGAGAAACCATCGAATCCCATTTCGGGAGATGTTCATATAAGAAAACACTAGTGTTTTCTTTTTGTAATTATTTTGTTTCACGTCTTGCACATCAACTAAACCTTTTGGGTGATTTTTATTGAATTTTGAGGTTTTATTCAATAAATTTTTTCTTCAATTTTTTTTAGCAAATTATACTTTATTGTTGGTCTTTATAAAATATAGTTTCCGTTAAATGAATTGTTTTTGAACGCTTGTTGAAAATTTAGTTATTTTATTTAATTAAAGTTCTTGCTTAGTTTACTTATTTCTAATCAATCTCTTGTTTGTTTAGTTTAAGAGATAGAAGATAAACATCTCACGAATAAATGCTTAGAGACCAAAGAGACATTGAATATGTCAATAGTACACTTATTTTACGGATAAGATTCTATTTAAGATTTACACTTATTTAATTAAATTCAAATATATATGAAAATTGGAAAATAATAATTTTAAAGTAACAAATGAGAAATTATGACCAATAGTTTAGACACTAGGCCTCCAATCCATAAATTCTCTCACTTCATATTTCTCCCAATACCTTTCCCCTTTGTCTCACTCTCTCTCTCTCTCTCTCTCTCAATACTCCAATCTCCAATCTCTCGTTGTTTCCTTCCAATCTTTCATAGCATTTGTTACGTTCCTAAATCACCTATTCCACCAAAGCTAGCGTAATATCATGTATTACAGCAAGTAGAGAACTTTTATTGCAATGGTTCTCAATACATGCAAACAAAGGAATAACAATCCTTTCACACAAAATATGTATCTGTCTAAAAAAAAACAAAGTAAATTCTCTAATACCCCCTTAATAGCCACAGGTTGGATTTATATAGGACCCAACCCCTCTCAACCTTGCTAACCGTTACTAACACCCTTAACGGGTTCTTTTCCCTTACCTCTCCTCTCATACACTTTCCAAATTCTCTCTAGACTCTTGAACCAATTCATTTTGGTCCTCAGGTCTAACAATACTCCCCCCGCAATCAGTCACCTTGTCCTCAAGGTGAAACTCTGGAAAGTGCTCCTTCATCACTTCAATATCCTCCTACGTGGCAACTTCTGCACCTCCTTCCTTCCATTGAATCAGCACTTGTTCTATCGGAGATCCCTGAATGGTGACCTTTCTTCTAACCAAAATCTTTTCCGGATTAGTTTCTTGCCCTTGTCTTTGCAGATTCGGAGGCATCTCGGATTCCACATGATGATCCCCAATTGCCTGCTTTAACTGTGACACATGAGATACTGGTGTATTCTAACCTGTTCTGGAAATTGCAGTCTATAAGCAACTGTTCCCACACTAGCAACCACTAGGAAAGGTCCATAATACCGAGCTGATAACTTTGGATGAAGCTTTGTTTGCATAGATTTTTGTTGAAGCGGGCGGATCTTCAAATAAATCATGTCTCCCACCACAATATCTGCCTTCCACCTATGTTGATTTGCAAACTTTTACATCTGATCATGTCCCCTTCTAAGATGGAATTTCAATTGTTTTAATGCTTCGTCTCTGCTCATCAAATCTTGGGCCACTGCTTCAATTGCGGTCTGTCTGGGTATAAACTGAGTTAAGAAGGGAGGAGCTCTACCATATACTACTTCAACAGGGGTAGACTTAGTTGCTCCTTGGTAGGTAGTATTGTACCAGTATTCTGTCCATCCAATGAAGTTAATCCACCCTTTTGGTTGCTCTAAACAAAAATAATGAAGATATGTTTCCACAATCCTGTTAATGACTTTAGTTTGACCATCCGATTCTGGATGGTACGAAGTACTCATCTTTATTGTAGTTTCGTGTAGCTTAAACATCACCTTCCAAAATAAGCTCATGAATAAAAGGTCCCTATCACTGATGATAGAAACAGGAACACCATGCAATCTTACCACCTCTTTCATAAAAATCTCTGCTACCAGCCGTGCTGAATAAGGGTGCTTGAGTGGAATAAAACGCCCATATTTACTTAGTCTATCCACCACAACCATTATAGCATCAAATCCATTAGATTTTGGCAATTTGACTATGAAATCCATACTTAGTTCCTCCCAAATGATCTCTAGTATTGGAAGAGGTTGCAACAATCTCTGTGACGAGCTCACAATATATTTGTTTTGTTGGCATACTGGAGAAGCTGCCATATATTCCGTGATACTCCTCTTCATTCCCTTCCAATGTAATGATTGGGCAATTCTTCTATATGTTCTAAATATACCCGAATGACCTTTCAATGGTGTTGAATGAAATTTTTGTAGTAATTTAGGAATCCTAACTGAGGTAGCAGATAATACCAATCTCCCTTTATAGTGCAACTTCTCATTCTCCAAGGTATATTTTCCATTCGACCCCGGTTCTTTCCACAACTCCTTTATGATCTCTTGCAACTCCTGATCTTTCTACACTTCTTCTTGAATGGTCTCGACATCCTGCCAATAAGGTCTAGATATAACCGACAATTCTGCTGCCCCTCCTTCTTTGTCTTCCACCATCCGAGACAAGGCATCGACTACCTTATTTTGCTTTCCTGCTTTATACACTGTCAAATTCATATCCCATCAATTTAGCTAACCAGTTTTTTTGGTTTTGGGTGGTTATCCTTTGTTCCAACAAATACCTCAAGCTTCTTTGATAAGTATATACCATGAACCTCCTTCCTAGTAGATAAGGCCTCCAATGTTGGATAGCTAACACTAATGCCATAAGCTCCTTCTCATATATTGACTTGGTTAACGATGTCTCGGCTAACGCTTTACTGAAAAAAGAAATCGGTCTCTTATTATGTGATAACACAACCCCTATTCCTTTTCGCGAAGCATCACATTCTATGCAAAAGGGAGCATTAAAATCTGGCAGTACCAAAATCGGAGTTGTAGTGATATCCTTCTTTAGTTTCTTCATTTCCACTGTATTCTCCTCTATCCACACAAATCCTCCTTTCTCCAATAATTAAGTTAGAGGTCTAGCTATTTTTCCATACTCAAAGATAAATCTTCGATAGTACCCTGTCAACCCCAAGAAACCTCTTAAAGCTTTGATGCTCCTGGGTATCGGCTACTGCTTAATGGCTGCCACCTTTTGGGGATCCATCCTCACTCCTTCTCTAGATACCACGTGCCCCAAATAATGCATTTCTTCTTTGCCAAATTCACATTTCTTCATGTTGGCATAAAAACTGTTCCGCTGTAAAGTCTTTAGAATTATTTTGAGATGTCCCACGTGATCCTCCCAGGTTTTACTGTAAATAAGAATGTCATCAAAAAATACCAATAAGAATTTCCTCAAATAATCCCGTAAAACTTCATTCATAGCACATTGGAAGGTGGCGGGAGCATTAGTTAATCCAAAGGGCATCACTAATGATTCATAATGTCCCTGATGCGTGCGAAATGCATTCGTCTTGATGTCATATTCTTGCATTCTTATTTGATGATAACCAGCCTTCAAATCAATTTTGGAAAAACAACTTGCACCATACAATTCATCAAGTAACTCCTCAATAACCGGTATCGGAAACTTATTCGGTATGGTGGCCTTGTTTAACGCCCTATAGTCCACACAAAACCTCCAACTCCCATCCATACATTTATAGCTTCCACTCCCTCCGTCAGTGGAATTTTTGTGATCCCCTGCTCTCCTTGGTGGTAATTCTCGAGGTTCCGCAAACACCCATTGTCTGTCTTGTAAAATCTTTTCCAACTTTTCTTTTTGTTCCCCTATTAACTCTTCACCTCTAGCCTCCATTTCATCCAATTTCTCCATCTCAACCCTCCAACACACGGATATCGCGACAATGTCTTTTTCTTTCCTCAAAGATTGAGGATTCACCATCTTCTTTGATAAGGAAGGATCCCCCTTTATGTATATCATTCGACCTTGATCCATAAAACTCATGGACAAGGTTTTCCAATTTAATCTCACACCCCCCAACTTGGCTAACCAAGCCACTCCCAAAATTATTTCTACACCTCCCAATTCAAACAAGAAAAAGGTCTCCTTGATAGTTCAGCCCTCCAACTCCACTTTTAAACCACGACAACATCCCTCCGTATCCTTCTTGTGGCCATCTCCTAACTTAACTTTATAAGTAGGAGTATACTCTTTTGGTATTCCCAATGCACGTACCAAAGTTGTGGATATGAAATTGTGACTCGCCCCACTATCTATCAATACCATAATATTTCTTCCTCTTCCTCTTACCTCCCTTGTAACTTTATAGTTTGCGGATGAGTTAAACCACCCGCGAACAACATTGATAAATTCATGGCTGGCTCCCGATTTACCTTATCACCCCTCTTACCTTGTTCTTCCTCTTCACATTCTCTCCACTGTTGTTTATTAATTTCCTCATCTTCCTCATTCTCCCCACAGATTACTACTCTCAGATTCTTGTCGGGGCACCTATTCCATAACTATATGCTCCTCCGCAATGGAAGCATCGCCCCTCTTCTCTTCTCTTCACGTACTCGGGATAGGCAAGCATTCATGACCCTCTGTTCCTCCAACCTTTTCCCATTCCTATTCTCACCTTCTTGGATCCTCCTTCTGGATCTCTTCTTGCACTATTCCCTCCATTTGACCCCACATAACTCTGAGTTCCTTTAGAATTCTCTGTTTTTGCTATCACCCCGCTCCACTGTGATAACATGTTTGCACCGTTTTCTGTATCTGTCCTCCTTCTTTCTTCATCATGTCTTCCTCTCCGAAATCAAGAGCAATCTTCATAGCTTTCATCAACTCCATAGGATAATGTGGTCGTATCTGATTTCGGATCTTGGCCTGTAACCCCGCCAGAAAATAGCCTAGCAACTATTCTTCCATCATATTAGGAGCTTTTGAGATCAATAACTCGAATTCTTGAATGAATGCCTCCACACTCCCCTTTTGTTTGATTTTGGCCAGTTTTTCAAAGACAAAACTTCTTTCCTTCCCTCCATACCTTTGAAACAACACTTCTTTGAAATCATTCCACGAAGGATTCAACGTCTCTGCCTCCAAAAGTTGAACCAGTGATTGACACCTCCCTCCATGCTAATAAAGGCAATCTTTAGCTTCTCTTTATCGGTTACATTCTGTATCTCAAAAAACTTTTCAGCTCTCGCTATCCATCTGTGGGGGTCTGCACCTTTAAAAGTTGGGATCTCAATCCTCTTTGTCCACAATTTTGACTCTCCTTCACTATCTTATCTTTCTTCATTCCTTGCCTTCTCCATGTCGTCATTCACTGAGTTTTCTCCTCCCTTAGAATTCTTGTCACTTTTCTTGAATTCTTTAAACATTTCTTTCATCTCGCATACATCCATCATTCCTTCCTTTATCACCGCTATATCAGCTTTCACCTCGGTGATCATCTTGTTCCTTTCGCTGGCCTATCTCTCCTTGGCTCCCATATGCTGTTCCATATCCCTCAGTCGATGGATCTGGCAGGTCAGATCAATTGTTACGTTTATAAGTCACCTTTATCACCACAACTAGCGTAATATCACGTATTATAGAAAATAGAGAACTTTTATTGTAATAATTCTAAATACATGCAAACAAAGGAATAACAATTCCTTTCATACAGAATATGTATCTGTCTAAAAAAACAAAATAAATTCTCACCCCTTAATTGCCTCGGGTTGGATTTATATAGGATCCAACCCCTCTCAACCTTGCTAACCGTTATTAACACTGTCAACACCCGATTTTGTCCGGGTAATCTTTTAAATTAAAGCATAATGATAAAAATGAATAAAGAAAAATGAATAATAACATAAAAATATATTTATTAGTTTAAGTTTTCTTGAAAAAAAGAAAATAATAAAATAAAATAAAAATAAAAGAAAAAATTACAAAAAAATGAATTTTTTCATTAAAAAAAGAAAAGGTGGATTTTTAAAAAAATAATAATAAAATAAATAATTAATAATAAAAAAACGAAAATAACAAGAAAATAACAAAAATATCTAAATTAAAACATAATCTGAAAATTTAAAGAAAAATAAATAAATAATAATAAAACAAATATAACAATAAAAATAACTGCTTCCAAACTTGATTTGCAAGTTTCAAAAAATAAAAAATAAATAAATAAAAGAAGGTTTTGCTTAAATAAATTTTATAAAAGTAAAAAGTGGAGTAGTTTAGATTTCTTTTTCATCCGTTAATGTTTTTTTAAAAATAATAAAAATAAAATAATAAAACAAACAAATAATACAAAATTTGAAAAAAGAAACGATAAAAGAAAAAGAGAGACTCTTTCAACTCTTTAACTCCCCAGAATCCCATAAAAATCTCCACCATCCCTATTCTTTCTCCAACAGAACTCCTCAGGTGGACTGATAACGAAAAAACAGAAAGAAGGAAAAAAAAGAGGATCACTAATAAAGGGAGAACACGTTAAAAAATAGAGGGAAGGAGAAAAGGAGAAGATTGATCCTCGTGCTGTCCACACTCAGTTTAAAACTGAGAAGCAAGGAACGTTTAGAAAGGAGATAATCATTCTTGAAGAACTAGTACATGTATGTTTTGTAATTTTTAAAAATTTTGTACGGTTCTCAAAGATTGAATCTCTAAGCCTGTATTTTTATCTTCTTGTGATTTTTTTTTTTATATTTTTTTTCATCATCTTCATGGTTTTATTTCATAAATAAAGGTAAGGATATGGAGATAAAGAAACAAAAATGTTATTTTTTTTTACTCTTCATGGCTTTTTTTTTTTACAAAGTCCTGGGTTCAAAACTGGCATTCTGAATTTTAAAAATAATTAAAAATCTATCACCACCTTCCCTCTTCTCTCATGCAACAGTCAA
>Ga0209700_105679_pt1 | contig 20617 bp, 6 predicted proteins | sample SiratroredBW_FD_187528 | JGI IMG/M metagenome (GOLD analysis project Ga0209700, IMG submission 187528) | Root nodule microbial communities of legume samples collected from California, USA - Siratro red BW (SPAdes) (version 2) | ecosystem: Host-associated > Plants > Roots > Nodule | place: USA...
TATATTTTAGAGTTACACATTTTTACATTTCTTAATATGTTTTTACTGATATTCAATATATTAACAATGCAGGTACATAAACAAATTAGCTTATAACTCAGGGTATTCTGATATCTATGGATTTCTTGAGACACAAAGCATACAAATGACTGGAATAAAAAGTTGGAATGCCAAAATTACATACAGAATTGGATTGGAGAATCCAGAAAGAACATTTATTTTGCCCCAATTATTCAATCGTAAGTTACTAATCTTGATATTTTTTATTTCAAGTAATTTTGAGAACATCAATAATGGATTCATTATTTTAGGAGCCATCGACAACTAATGGTTGTTTGTCCTGTGGATAAAACTGTGATCTGGTTTTGTTCACTGCATAAGAAGCCAAGTAATGACATCAAACAAGTGGTACAAGGGTACGATTTAATTTACCTTATAAAATATTGATATTGTTTGTATAATATGCAAGTTGTTACTAATCATCTTTGATTTTAGTGCAATTATTGTTATTAATGTACTTGGTGGTAGATCTATATTCTCATCCCATACCCTACGTTGGGTGCAGCCTAAGATATTTTTATTCTTAATTGAACCTATTAAATTCGTTGTAGACTTGTTTAATGAATTAACTTTGATGAAATTGTAGTGTAACAAATAAAAAGGAAGTTGGGAATGTGGCTACTACGTCATGCATTGGATGAAGACCATAGTCCAAGCCCATATCACCGACTTTTGGGAACATGTATGAAAGTGTTCAAAATAGATAAAATTATGATGAGCATATGTTGATAATATCTAACACAATTATTCTATTTCAGATGTTTATAGATGCAGATCCAATCGAACACAAGTACATAGAAGATATTAGGACAAAATGGGCAACTTACTTCATTGAGAAGAGAAATGAAATCTTATAGTAAACTTGGTGTAAGTTGTAGTATATTGTAATAACTTTCTAGTATAATGTATAGTAATATTTGTCTAAGTTGTATTATATTGTAACAACTTTCTACTTTATGTTTATAATGTTTGTGTCATTACTTAGAATTCTTGTGTTTGCGGAAACTTGAAATTTGAATTGAGTATGTGTTGTATTGGAGATATTAGATTTTGAATTTTGAATTGAGTATGTGTTGAATTGGAAATCTTGGATTTTAGTTTTGGTAGCATTTTGGCATTGGGCAGCAACGAATAGCTGCTACCATTTTTAAAAAAAACTCACACATACCAGCGCGGTTCCCTCTACAACCGCGCTTGTATGTGCGGTTTCTGTATATTTTTGAACCTTCTGTGCCATTTTTTCAATGCAGTTTCTAAAGAACCGCGGTGGTATGTTATACTTTCCATCGCGTTTTTATCTTCAGTACTTTTTATCGCGATTGAATCAAACGCAGTTGTACAACCGCGCTTGTAAGCCTTATACAATCGCTTTTCTACTAGTGTAAGCAGAGTTGATTTTAAAGGAAGTCCATGAAGGAACATTTGGAACTCATATGAATGGTCATTCAATGGCTAGAAAGATTTTGAGAGCATGGTATTTTTGTCTGATTATGGAAAATGACTGTTGCATCCATGTAAGAAAATGTCATAAGTGTCAAGCATATGCAGACAATATCAACATCTCACCTACAACATTAAAGGTTCTATCCGCACCTTGGCCATTTTCCATGTGGGACATAGATGTTATTGGAGTTATTGAGCCGAAGGCTTTAAATGGACACCGCTTCATCCTGGTGGCAATAGATTACTTCACCAAATGGGTGGAAGTTGTTTCTTATGCCAATGTGACAAGAAAATTAGTAACCAAATTCATTAAAAAGGAAATCATTTGCAGATATAGTCTACCTAGCATAATCATTACTGATAATACTACCAATTTAAATAACAACATGATGTCTGAACTATGTGAAGAGTTCAAGATTCAACATCATAATTCTACTCCCTATCGTCCAAAAATGAATGGAGTAGTTAAAGCAGCAAATAAGAATATAAAGAAAATCATCCAAAAAATGGTAGTGACATATAAAGATTGACACGAGATGTTGCCTTTCGCTTTGCATGGTTATCGCACTTCAGTAAGAACCTCAACTAGAGCAACACCATTCTCATTGGTATATGGAATGGAGGCAGTTCTCCCTTTAGAAGTAGAAATTCCTTCTTTGAGTACTAATGGAAACCCAATTAGATGAAGTAGAATGGGTTCAGGCCAGGCATGATCAGCTTAATCTCATTGATGAAAAAAGGTTGGCATCAATATGTCATGGGCAGTTATACCAAAGAAGAATGAAAAGGGCATTTGATAAGAAGTTTCACCCTAGAGAATTCCAAGAAGGTGAAATGGTGATGAAAAAGATCATATCAGTTCAAAAGGATAGTAGAGGGAAATGAATGCCTAATTATGAAGGTCCTTATGTGATAAAAAGGGCATTACCAGGAGGGGCATTAATTCTTACAAGGATGGATGGGGAAGAGTTACCATTGCCAGTTAGTATGATTCCGTAATGACAAGAAATTTTTCTATATAGTTTTTGTTTGTACTTCTTCATTTTTCCATTATGAAATTCAAAGTTTCATTTGGCATGTTTTTTTTTGTTTCACATGTTGTGGAAAATTTTTCAAAAATAGAAAATATAATGAGTCAAGTTCATGGATCATTAAATTCACAAGATTGCGAATAATGATAAAATAAGGATCATTCAAGCACAATGCTTAATAAAAGTAAAAATTGGCTTTTTCAAGGAAATATTTGCATATATGATGCTTGCTACCTTTCTGGCCTTCCCAAGATTCTTAAAAATCCCAAAAGCCTCAAAATTCCTATAATTCTCAAACAAAAGGATTTACTTTTGTTGTGTTCTCTCATTTGGTTATTTTCTGAATCTCTAAACCTAGTTCTCTGGGGGCATTTGAAAAAAAAAAAAAAGTCCATTAGATTGAAAACCTGAAAGGGCGATCTAAGCAAAAGATAGGACAATAAATAAAATATGACACGTGTAGGAAGTCATTAATTTTGTTCCATTGTTAAACTCTTTGAAAAATCAAGCAATCATAATTCAAAATGATATATGGCCATGTTTCTTCAACCGAAACACTTTTACACATCCTTTGCACCCTCTTTGAGCCAAAAATAAAATTTTCTTTCAAAAATACCCTAAGCAAGGATCATTAACATGTTGAAACTCAGTCTAAGGTTTCAAAGAAGAAATTCATCAAATAAAGAACATGTCAAAAGCTCCTAATTCATCAAAGAAGGAGTATTATCATAAATGAAAGTTTTACATCTGAAACTTTTGAAAAAAAAAAGAAAAAAAAGGAAAATACAAGAAAAAATAAATAAAAAAGAAAAAAAAGGAAAATATAGAAAAAAAAGAATAGAAAAAAAAGTGAAAAAAGAACAAAAAGAAAAGAAAAAAAAAAAGAAGAAAAAGGAACATGATGATGGAAAGTTCAGAAAAGAAGATCTTGACTGTTTACAATACTGGTTAATGGTCCTTGTTAAACTTCTCCAGTCCACAAATAAAGTTTGAGCCTTTATATCCTTTTCTTCAAACCCTACAACCTCTAGCCACATTACAAGCCTAATAAAGTCCATATTGATTGAAGAATGATTGTAATGATTTTCAGAAAGTTTAGGTTTGTAACAAGGGTATGTGACAGACAATACGCGTTAAAAAATGAAAAAAAAATAAAAAAATGAAAAAAATGAAAAAGAAAAAATGAAAGATGAAAAATGAAAAAGAGAAAGATGTCTACTAAAATGCCTTTCCCATAAAAGAGTCATCTATACACAGGTCAACTGAGATTGAGATATCAGAAATAACTAGGACAATTCGATTTTCAGTACCCTTGCCTTCCCTCACATATATCCCATCACACCAAAACTCGGGCAATCCTGTTTGAAGATTTGCTCTCCAGTATCTTTCAAATACCTCAAACTCCCTAAATACTTACCTTTACCCATGGGTTTAAGCATGCATCTAAGCAGTGTTTCCAAAAGGAAAGTCGATAGTTACACCATATTGACATTAGCTTCGAATGATCCTGAATTTTCTAAAAAAAAAGAGAGAGGGAAATTGATATATAGTGAATTCATTACCAAGAACTTCTAACCAATGAAATTTTGAAAAAGAGAAAAGAGAAACCCTTGTACATATTTTCACTTTGAAGTTTGTACATATTCTTGAGATCTTTTAAATTCTTTATACATATGCATTTGAAAAAAAATCATTGAAAAATCCTTTTGAAAGTACATAAAGTTGTACATACTTTTTTGAATAAAGAAATAATTAAAAAAATTTCTTTGTACTCAAATCTTAAAACATTTGAAAATCATTGAAAAAATATTTTGTACATACTTTTTCTTTTGGAAAATTTGTACATATCTTTTTGAAACATTGTCTTTGAAAAATTCACTAAAAAAAAAAATCATTTGTAAAATCATTGAAAAAATTGCAGATACATTAGCATTGGAAATGAAAGAGAATTTCAAAATAAAAATAGAATTTCATGCATTAATATATACATATTCATCCAAGAAAATTAAAAATAAAATTTCATGCATTCAAACATGCATTTTCATTCAAAATAATAAAAAAAAATAAAAAATCATGATTTTAACATACATTATTCAAAAGAAAATCAAATTTCATGCATTCATATATACATTCTTCAAAAATAACAAAAGAAAGGAAAATCAAATTTCATGCATTCATATATGCATTCTTCAAAAATAATAAAACAAAAAAAATCAAGTTTTATTCACTCATAAATGCATTCTTTTAAAAAATAAAAGAGAACAAAATCAAAAAGACAAAAAGAATTTATGCATTCAAACATGCACTTTCATTTAGAAAATTCACAAAGTTTCATGCATTCATAAATGCATTCTTAAAAAATAATATCGAAAAGGCAAAAAGAACTAATGCATTCAAACATGCACTTTCATTCAGAAAATTCACTAAGTTTCATACATTCATATATGCAGTTTTCTCAAAAAGAACAAAATCAAAATTCATATTAAAAGAAAAAATATCAAATTTCATGCATTCATATATGCATTTTTTCAAAGAGAACAAAATCAAAATTCATATTAAAACAAAAAAAAATCAAATTTCATGCATTCATAAATGCATTCTCCATAAAGAACAAAACAAAAAAATTTCATGCATTATCATGCATCCAACATACATCTTGCAATAAGGAAGAATCAAACTTCATGCAAATCAACAAAAGATATTATTAGAGAAATGACTCAATATTGTATCTCCACATTCTACACGGTTGTATAATCTTAATGACATTGTTCGAAGATTTATTCAAAGTTTATGACCCTCTCGTCAGAGATTTATTCAAAGTTTATGACCCTCTCGTCTCAATACAAGGTCAAAATGAAGAACAACGACCCTCTCCTCTCAGTACAAGGTCAGTTCAAAAATCAATTCTCGCGACCCTCTCATCGTACAAGGTGAAAAGGAAGAATAACGACCCTCTCGTCTCAGTACAAGGTCAGTTCAAAAATCAATCCTCGTGACCCTCTCATTTCAGTACAAGGTCAAAAGGAAGAACAACTACTCTCTCGTCTTAGTACTAGGTCAGTTCAAAAATCAATCCTCATGACCCTCTCGTCTGTCAAAAGGAGGAACAATGACCCTCTAGTCTCAGTACAAGGTCAGTTCAAAAATCAATCCTCGTTACCCTCTCGTCTCAGTACAAAGTCAATTCAATTCAAAACAATGACCCTCTCGTTTAGTACAAGGTCAGTTTAAGGTACGTGAACCTCTCATTACAAGGTCTCGACCTCTATCTACATTTATTTTATTTTCTTTTATTTTCAAACCGAACGAAAGTAGTATTTTTGTCCTTACTTATCTTTTACTCTCATAATCTGAACTTGGAAAGTTCAGATTATTTGGCAAAATTTAAGTAAGGAGGGCAGCGGTCAACACCCAATTTCGTTCGGGCAAATAAAAATTATTTTTGCAAATAAGGAAAGAAAAAGGAAAAAATAAAAGAGTAAAAATAAGAAAATAAAACTTTTTAACATGTGTTATTTAGTTTCTTTGTCATTTGGGATAAATAATAAAAAGAACTTTGACTTTATAAATAAAGTTTGATTAAATAATAATAAAAAATAAGATAAAATGAAATTAGTAAAAAAAATGATAAAACAACAAAAGGTGTTGGGTCTGTCTTAAAATAAATTGAATAGAAATATTAAGTGAGCCCAATTGAACAGGAGGGGTTCATTTATAAAAAATAATTCTGATCCAGTTTGATAAAAATAAAAATAAAAAAGAGATTTGTTGAAGTCTAATTCAAATTGTCAAAAATAAAAATAGTTATTATTTACATTCTTCTTACACGTTTCTATGAATTTTGCTTGCCACTAAGGCTTAAGGTTAACAAACCTTTACTGCCCATTCATGTTCTTATGTAGCTTTAATGTCATTTTAATTTCTTATGTAGCTTTAGTGCCATTTTAATTTTTTAGTTAGTGCCTGACAAATTTTATCTTGATTAAGAATTGCAAATGTACTATTTTCAGCTTTTTGACTCCTCATACTAATTGCATTCAGCCCTCATACTTATCACATTTAGCCCTTATAACTTTCATACATTCACTGACTATTCATATTTCTTTACATTTGTTGACTATTCATATTTCTTTACATTTGCTGACTATTCATATTTCTTTTTATTGGCCTGTTCCTCTTCTTCACATTGCATCTATTTTATTTCATAAAATGTAACTATACAATCTTAAAAAGGGCAATTGATTTTTAATTAAGAACAATGATACTAGATTTTACTGGGGGAGATGGATTGATTATTAACCATATATATAAAAAATGACAGACACAAAGAGAGGGGAGAGAGAAATTGAGAAAGAAAAATACTGAAAAATATTATTAGGTTATCTTGAAAAAATCTAAGAGTCCAGTAGAAACACAAAAAGGAAAAGAAGAAGTTAAATTGGGAGTCTTCAACGGGTTCGTGTTCTTGCTTTAATTTTGTCCTGGTTTACCCTTTTTCCTTTAATTTTATCCCGATCCTGGCTCTGTTATATATTTTCATCTGTATTTGTTATGTTTTGTTTTACCCTATGCACTACATCAGTATCACTGCATCAGTATCAATGAGTAATTAGTTTGGAAGCATTGTTAAATCAATTTTGAATGAAGGTGTTTGATATGGTTGTTGTTACTGGCACCAATCTTGAGATTATCTAATTGCTGCATTTTTACAGAATTATTATTCATCTAGCTACTGCTGCTAGTACGGTCATTAGACCCCAATAAGAAAGATATTGTAACATTAGATATCATTAGCCCAGAGATAGAAAACAAACACAAAACCCCAAACCAGAATCAAAAATCTCAAAACTCAAACAAAGTTTAGAAACCAATTTAACTCAATTAAAAAAACAATACCTAAACTTTCCAAAAACCTTAACCAAAGCTAATCTAGATAGGAAAATGCTCAAATAAACCCACAAAAATCCTCATATGAAACAAGAACACAGAAATCCTCATAACTTAGTTAAAGACTCACTCAAAAAACACCAAACAACCTTTCCGAAAAAAAAAAACAGGACTAGTTAATCAAAAGTCGGTCCAGAGTAAGTAGCAAATTCAATTCCAAAAAATAAATAATCCCAATTCCATAACACATGATCGAATACAGAATAGCCGAAGTCCTAAATTCGAAACTCTGTTCCCAATTGAAAAATCCTAACATCAACAACCACTATCCCTTGTGGAACCAAATAGTCACAGTAAAGAACAAAACCAAAATAATCATTCCAGAAACAAAGTAACTCAAGCATCCGATTACAACCTTTTTGCCACTACGTTGGGTAGTTCTAGAATTCAAAATAGAAAACCTAAGTTCGGAGGCACCCCAAATCCCAAAGCGAGTTATGTAAATTGAATGAATCAGAAAAAGAAACAAAATAAAATGTAAAGAAAGTAGATATAGAAGAAGGAAAGAACGAAAAAATGAGTCGTCGTTCATTGCTGGTAGGAGATTGAAGGGAGGTAGGAAACTGCGTCTTTGCTCTATCACTTGTAATAGCCTTAATTCCAATTAGCCAAAAGGCCTAATTTGATTTAAAAAAATAATAATAATAATAATAGATGAAGGTTGGGAGAGGCAACGTGTAATGCGGGCTTAGCCCATTTTCTATGAAGAAATGAAAAGGGACAAATTAGAAAAGGAAGCCATGTGGCTATAGAGGACTTAATTCACTAGGATATTAAGAAAGGTTTTGGTAGGTTTGTGGCACTGGGTGTTCCTATGTCACGCGGATAAATATTTAGGATTTATTAAGTTTTTTAATTTTAATAATTAATAACTATATTTATATTATATTTGTTTTTCTTTCTTTTTTGCATAGTTGTGGTGCTGAGAATTTTCATGCCACGTGATTTAGGGTATTAGGTTTCATTGTTTATTTTTAATTAACACAATAAAAGTAAGTTAGGAAAAAGAATAAAAAAAAACCTTTTTGATAAACATACACTTTTAAAAATAAAAATATTAGATTTAAAATAATTTTAAAAATAATTAGAAAATATATATAACATTTTCAAAAATAAAAGAAAAACATTTAATTAACAGTTTTAATAAAATTTTAACAATAAACAAATATAAACTTTTTCTTTAAAAAAACAAAAAACAAGATTAAATGAAATTTCGAAAAATAAAAAATATCAAACATCATCAATGAATTTTTAAAATTAAAACTACGTGAACCAGATTTTCCATCACGGATAGGAATACGTAGGAACAAGGTCAATCCTTGTCGGGTTCCCAAATAAAAAATATAAATATTCAAATTAGAACTACATGATCTCTGATTTTCCTTTGGAAATAAAGTAGGACCAAGGTCAATCCTTGTCAAGTTCAAAAAAACTAAAAAATAAGTCGTTGTTATTATTTTGCTTGTTTATTATTCATTCTTTGTCTATAATTTTTTGTAAATATATATTTATTCTTATTTGTTGTAATTACTATTTTTTAGGAAAAACAGCATTTTATAAAGCACACTTATTTCTATTCATTTAATTAAAGGTATCATCCTAGGACGGGCGTCGTGAGGGTGCTAACACCTTCCCCACACGAAATCGACTCCTGAATCTTGAATCTGGTTTGTAGGCATTTTTATTTTTGGCTTTTCTATAGTTTCCCCATAAAAAGCTATAGTGGCGACTCTATTTTCAATTTAAATACTTTTTAAAAATAAATTTGTGATCGCTCCGTCGTGATCCGGTTGCGACAATGTGCTGATCCAATTTAAGATTTTATTTTATTTTTTTTATCTTTTGCAAACACATATAACGTCGATTCCCAAGGTTGGAACTGATGATATATGTGCACCTTCAGTTTAATATTTTCAATGTTTTTTTTATTGTTTGCATGAATATATAACGTCAGTTCTCAGGCTTGGAACGACGTTATATGTGCACCTTCAATTTATGTTTTTCAAATTTTTATTTTTTATCTTTTCACACACATATAACGTTGATATTGGAGGCTAACTTAAGTGATATAATTTCCAATATTTACAAGATTGTCACAGTGTTTTTGTTTACGTCGATTTCATTTTAACCGCCATCTTATCCTGTCGTAGAAAGCATTTTTTCTACTAGTGAGTACACACCACCCCTTTATGGACAAGATCATGAATATTGAACTCCCTACCAACTAGAAAGGTTGAGGCCTAGACCAGTATGATGGACAATTGATCCTAACGAGCATATTGATATCTATATAACCCAGATGAGCTTGTATACCCAGACGACATTGTGTTTCACCGAGTGTTCTTAACCTTATTAAAGGGGGAAACCCTAAGCTAGTTCACTCGCTTTCTACCAATCTTGATTAATAGTTTTGATACCCTAGTAAGCAAATTCGCCTTACTACTAGCCGACCATATCACGTGACATCCTTGACACTCATAAATATAAGGCATGAGAAATGAGAGTCGTTAAGATTTTTCATGGAAATGGTCGAAAAGATATCATTACAAATCCACAATTTGAAACCCAAAGTAGCCATACACCACCTGGTAACGACACTACAATTGGGGCCTTTTGCTAACAACTTATAAAAAAAATTGGTTGTCGACTTAGATGAGCTGAGACAAAGAGCAGCTAAGTTATGCAGTCGGAGGAATTACGCAACTTTCATAATGAAGTCAAAAGGCCCAGAAGAGAGTATGTAGACAACATAGTTGACTTAGAACCACAAATTGATTATGTTCGTGTTGAACCTGATTAAGACATTACAATGATTCCCATTGGACAAGATGGACACTACACTAAGGCGGGGAGTTCAGTAAAAGAAGAGCTCAGTAAAATTTGCCAAGTAATGACAACAAACGCCAACATGTTTGTCTAAACGGTAGCCGACACGCTAGGCGTAGACCCCAAGACCATAACTCATAAATTGTCGGTGTATAAGGAGGCCTACCAGTAGCATAAAAGAAGAGAAAACTCAGTGACAAAAAAGAGAACAACCTCAAAGGAAGAATTTGAGAAGTTATTAAAAGTCAAATTTATTAGAGAAACTCAATACACTACCTAGCTCGCTAATGTTGTAATGGTGAAGAAAGCAAATGGCAACTGGTAGATGTGCACGGATTATATTGGCCTCAACAAAGTCTACACTAAAGACGCATACCCCCCGCCACGTATAGATAGGCTAGTTGATGGAGCCGTGGGGCATAAAGTGTTAAGTTTCCTTCATGCCTACTCTGGTTGCAACCAATCTGTATGCATCCTAGAGATAAGGAAAAAATGTCGTTCATGACTGATAATGCCAATATTTACTATGAGGTGATGCCTTTCGGCTTGAAGAACACTAGAGCCACATACCAAAGATTTATGGACAAAGATTTTAAAGGTCTTATCAATAAAAAGATGGAGGTCTTTGTGGATGATGTAGTCGTCAAATTCGACTCATGTGAGCAACTAGCAATCAACCTGACTAAAGTTTTTGAAGCTTTGATAAAAAGTAATATGAGATTGAATCCCAAAAGGTGTTTTTGGGGCTGAGGGTGGAATATTCCTAGGATTCATACTCATGCATAAAGGAAAAGAGGCCAACCCTGACAAGTATTAGGCCATCATTGATACATGAAGCCCAAGGAATGTAAAAGAGGTTCAAAAGTTGATGGGAGGAAAGCTAACAACATTGTTATGATTCATTCCAAAGTCAGCCGAGAAGACCAAGCCAATCATCCAAATCTTAAAAAAGAGTTCTAGATTTCATTGGGACCTGTAGTGTAAAAAAAATGTTTGTTCAAGTTAAGAAATTCATGGCATCACCGCCAGTAATTTAGAAACCTATATTGGAAGAGCCAATTCTTGTATACTTATCGGTCTCAAACAAAGCGATCAGTTATAATCCAATGGATTCTTCATAATCTAGTTTGATTTTGTTTACTAAGAGATAAGTACAAGGATGTGAAATATCTCTAATCCACAGTAAAAAATGGGATCCACATATTCATTTTTATCTGTAATAATGTTTCTATAGCGATATTTATCTATGTATATATATCTAGCTTTCTGGGAAGTAATTCTTATCCTTGAGATTTTCTCCTTTTTAATCAATTTCTAATAATTCCTTGGAAAATCTAGAAACTTACTATCTAGGCATTCTACGGGCATTAGTCGTAGTATGCCTCCTTGTTCTATTCATGTTGCCTGTAGTCCTAGTAGACTAAATCTTTAACTTAAAGAGACTATTTTTTTTATTTTTTCCTAATGGATGATTCTTCCATCTTTTATGTTCCATGTCCTTCATTTTGTCTTCTGCTTTTTATGATCGTCCAATAACTTCATGACATTTCTTTGAAAAAATCTTCTATTCCTTCCAAACACATTTCCTTTTGTCTAAGATTGTTAGAATCTTCGTAAAAGGATCTATCCATGACTTTGCTTCATCCTGAACTAATTAGATTATATAGTTTACTACATCATAGGATAAATTTTAATATCTATAGTGTTGCAAAAATTCTGGGATGTTACTCTTAGCGTGGGCTTGGTCCATGCTATTTGTGATTGTTTCAATGGTCGATGCTAAATGCAATACCTTCCAAGGTCTGAGCGTTCTCTTTTGGAGGACACAATTCACTCGCTTTTGCATTCATTTTTGTTCATTTGCTTCTGTTTTTTAGCAGACTCTAACATCTTATTTTCTTGGAAAGCATTACTACTCTTTAAATTTTGAATTTAACAACAACTTAGTGTCGTAACCGAGTTCACAATAGGGCAAAGAAACTTCTTGAAAAAAATAGAAGAGTGCCTACCATAGTTTATTAAGAAAAACTATGGAAAAACTAAGAAAATAAAATGGTCCAGGAAACCAAATTAAGGTTCGGGAGTCGATTACATGTAAGAAATGTATTAACACTCTACAATCTTCATCTTAAGATGATAACTTTAATTAAATGAGTGAAATGAATGTGCTTTTTTAGAATCTTTATTTTTCCCAAAAAAGAGAAAAAGTGCAGGTAAAAAATAGAGAAAATATATATTTTTATTTTGAACCCGACAAGGATTGGCCTTACTTCTATATATTTTCATTAACAATGGAAAATCATGATTTACGTAGTTCTTGATAGAAAATTGTTTGTTTCAAAAAGTAAACCCGACAAGGATTGACCTTGCTTCTATGTATTTTCATTTACAATGAAAAATTAGGTATCACGTAGTTCTAAATAAAAAAAACTGTTTGTTTCATTAATAATTTTTAGTTTTTGAAATTTTCATACTTTTAAGATTTTACAATTTTTAGAGTATAAGAGTGTAGGCGAATATTCATAATATCCTTAATGAGTCATACAATTAGTAGAGAAATTGACTTATATGTGTTATATTTAGAGAAAAATATTCTTTAATACATTTTTTTAAAAAAGGTGGGTGTATATATAAAAAAGGAGGTGGCAAATAGCGAGATTGTTGGGTCAGTTTAATGGGTCTAGGCTTTTTAAAGAGTAGGGTGTGGTATGAAAATAAGATGTGTAAATAACAAATTTGTTGGGTCAGTTTAATGAGCCCAAGCTTGATAGGTAAGTTTAATGAGCCCAAGCTTGCTAGGTTAGTTTAATGAGCCTAGACTTTTAAAGGATGAGGTTTGGTATGAAAACGGGGTGTGCAAATAGTGAAGTTGTTGGGTCAGTATAATAAGCCCAAGGTTTTTAAAGAAAGAGGTTTGGTATGAAAATGAGGTGGTGTGCAAATAGCAAAGTTGCTAGATTTGTTTAATGAGTTCATGCTTTCAAAATAATGAGGTATGATATGAAAAAGAAGCAGTGAAACTGCTGAGCTAGTAAAATGAGTTCAAACTTTCTAAAGAACACAGTGGTCCATATAAAATAAAGAGATTGTAAAACATTAAAATAAATGGACCTAAAACACCAAATGGGCCTAAAGTTTAATAAAACATAAACAAGAGAGCTTCTTTATGCTCCTCCATATGTTCTTCCTGGACCTCTATACATTTTTTCCTTATTTTCTAAAGATGTCCATTTTTCAAAAACTTCTTTATCCTTATGAAAGTTATGCTTTCAGAACAACCTAATTTGAAAGATAAAATTTGACATCCAAAACAGGTCATTCCAAAAGTTAAATTTTACTTTTCAAAATTCGATATTTCGGATTTGGAACAGTCTTATCCGAAAGGTACTATTTGACTTCTAAAATAACCTGTTTTGGAAACCAATCTTTACCTTGCGAATTAGGCGATTCCGGAAGTGAAATTTGGCCATTGCGTATAAATTTGACCAAAGAAAAGGGAAAGGATGATGGAGCTGTTGATGTTAGGTTACATAGGAATCGTGGTATTCCTTCACGGGCACATTTCTTTTTCCATGTTCTTACCCAACACACTGCTCTCCCTTCTCTATTTCTCTACTCTTTGCTTCAAATTCAACTTCATTCATTCCTGTCTCAAATTATTTTGCTTCTCGTGTTTTACTCAAGTTTCTTGGGCGGTAGAGTCCATCAATTCAGGGCACAAGTAGGTTCTGTTACGTTTCAACTTAAGTTATTCTTAATATTCTTTTAGAAATAGTTGTTATTTATGAGAATGATTATGGTCAAATGTTAATTTTGATGTCAATTTATATATTTATCTGAATTGGCCAATCATCGACACGGTGCTGTCAAAGTAGAAACGGATACCATGGTTTTGTGAGATTTAGGTGGTATAATTTGTAGTCCATATATCCTTCCAACTCTAATTGTTGTTTCGGAAATGGGGCTTAGGTACTAATAGGTTTAAATTCCAGATTTTGTGACATTAATTATTGCCAGAAATTTGAATCTTTTTCTCGAGTGGCTTATTCCAAAAATAATTCTTGACTGGGAACAACTTTCTGACTAAGTCATTTTAGAAGAGAAGAAGTACACCAATTTGGAATGACATATTGTAGAAGCTATTTTCAAATTTGAAAATAGCTTTCGGAATAAGTTATTTCAAAATCTAATTAGTACCTACATTTTTTTTTTTAAAATGATTTATTTCAGAGATTGTTTTTAGATCTGGAAATAGTTGCTAAAATGAATCATTTCAAAAGAGGTTTTGGCATTTTGAATGGCTTTCAATATAGCTTAATCCGAAAGATCTTTGAGTTAGGGAAGGGCAAATGGGGTGGTGTAAAATTTAATCGAGAAGACTTTGAAAAAATAAAAATAAAAATGTATGGAAGTGCAGGAAAAAGATATGAAAGTACAGGAATAAGCTCTTCATAAACAAAACATTAAAATAAAAACATGGAAGCCCATATGCAGCAAAATGACAAAAAAAATGGCCAGAGAATTGGATGGTGGCCCAAATGCACGAATCCTCAAGTTCAAATCATAAACTCAACGATCAAACTGCACACCTTTGCAAATCTCCTAATATTGGATTGAAACTCTCCAAGCGCACTCACATGAATTAAAAAAAAAAAAAAAGAAAAAAAGCGGGCACACCATTTAAAATAAATTATATTATTTTATTCCATAGTGTTGATTCTGTGTACCTTTCCTTTCAACACTTCGTAAGTTTGCAGGACCAAGTAAAGCTCCTAATTAAAAAACAATTCAAAACCATTACCTTGGTCTAGAAGAAAAAGAAAGGAAAAAAAACATAACAGACCACACTTAGCAAACTCCATGTTCACTTAAAGCAAACAAAAAGCACATTCATACAGGTAGCAAACTAAAATGAAGCACGCACGAAACATACGCAATTAAAATGAGCCCCTGCGTATCAAAACATAACGCAAACGTTACAAAAATATTCTGCGGACAAACTAAAAATACGTTTTCTACAGCACCCCTTACATTCTCCGAACAAAAATGTAGCGACTAAAACCAAAACCAATACAGACTGTGAATAAAACCAAATGCAAACAAAAAGCAGCTACAATTCTAAAACAAATGCAGATGCTATCGACCATGCTATGTTCCAAAATAGATTTTCATCCTTCACGTAAACCAACCTAAATAAACATATAGTTGTAGACAACGGTGAAATGAAATGCAACCATGACCCTGGAGGTTACTATATGAGGGGTATCCAGAGGTGGCTGCCAACACCAGTGGAGGGACCTCCCAAGTCTTCCAGCTCCGAACCCAACGCGGAAGCTCTCAGAGGTAGCAGATCTCCCATTTTTCTCTATTCCATTTTTTGTTTCCTTCTTTCTGTGCTTTTCACTTCTGTTCCCCTGTTATAATCTTTCTCTCTCTTTTCTTTCGTGAGTGTAATGTGAACGAAGAGAAAATGTGTATTGTGAGAACCGAGTGAGAGCATGAAGATGTTTGTTAGGAAGAGAGAATGAGAGTAGTACGAGCGTGTAGTGTTTTTTAGGAAGAGAGAATGAGAGTAGTACGAGGACAGTGGTTTTTAGGAAGATAGAATGAGAGTAGTACGAGCGTGCAGCGTTTTTTAGGAAGAGAGGATTAGAGTTGTATGAGTGTGTCCCCTATTGAAGCCGTGCAGTGTGATATTTTATGAGGAATAATGTTATTTTGACATCACATGTGGCATCACCTTCATTTGACACTCTTAATGTAGCAAAAATAATATTTTTTTTAATCCAGCGTGTAAAGTGAGAGGCATTTGAAAATTGGGTGAAGAAAAATCCCAAAAGGCGCGCGCTCACTCTCTCGCTCTTCACTCCTCACGTCTCTGTGCTCTCTTCTCCTTCTCTCGCTCATTCTCGGTTCACCTCTCGTCTCTTTGCTCTCTTCTCCTTCTCTGGTCTCTGGTTCTTGTCTCCCTACTCACACCTTCCTACTCTCGTCTTCCTACTCTCGCATTTTTGTCAACCTTCAACGGTTCGTCGTAGTTGGCGTTTCTGGTAAAGTTTGGTTTTTAGGTCATTTTTGTTGGAAAGGAAGTAAAGGTTGGTCTTTTATGTGACTTTCGATGAAAAAGGAAGTATTGTTGGTCGTTTAACAGTTTTGTTCTTTATTTTTCGTTTGGGGTTTGTGCTGGTTGAAGTAAAGTTTGGTCTTTTATGTTATTTTTTATGGAAAATGTTGTTTTAATGGTCGTTTTACAGTACTATCGTCTGTTGTTGGTGGAAAAGTTTGGTCCTTTGTGTTATTTTTGATGAAAAATGTAGTTGTAATGGTCGTTTTATAGTGTTGTTGTTGGTTGTTGGTGAAAAATAAAAGGTTATTTTTTTATGTTTTTCTGTTTGGCGTTTCTGGTGGTTTAAGTAAAGGTTGGTCTTTTATGTGATTTTTTATGGAAAAGGAAGTTTTTTTTGGTCGTTTAAAGGTTGTATTTTTGGTCTACGTATGATTTTTGTTTGGGGTTTATGGTTATGAAGTAAAGATTCGTTCTTTATGGGGTTTTTGATGAAAAGGGAAGACTTTTATTTTGTTTTACGGTTTAATTGTTTGTTGATGGATGTTTTTTGTTATTTTGAAAGTGTTTTCCTTTTGAATGAGTGATGGGTTTGTTGGTTTTTCGTGGATTGTTTGCTGACATGAATTGGTTGTTTTGTTTAAGTGTTTGAAAGTTACAACATTCATGGTTGGAAAAGGAGTTACTATACATGGCGGATAATCTAATGAACACATCTGACTCAGTCGCCAAAACTTTAACTATGGTGTCTCCTGATTAAAGAAGAGGTAACCACAGGTGTTTTGTAAAATAATAATACTAGTTCTGACCTTACAAAACATCAGAGGTTACCCAATCTTTAACTAGGAGACACCTCAGTTGAACTTTTGGCGATTGAACTCAGACGTGTTCATGAGGACCTTATTTGCAAATTAAGTTCTTAATTTCTTCAATTACATAATAAGGATTAGTCACGCTTTGATGTACCAAAATATGTTCATTTTATACATCTCTGTGAAATAATATTGATTTTGACCTTATAAATCATTAGATGTTACCCCTGCTTTAACGAAGGTATACCTCAGTTAAACTTTTTACAACTGAACTCAGACATGTTGATGAGGACCAATTTCGCAAATAAAGTTCTTAACTTCTTCAATTACACCCATAATAAAGATTAATCACACTTTAATTGACCAAGATATATTCATTTCATACACCTCTGTTCATTAATACTGATTTTGAGCTTACAAAACATCAAAGGTTACCTAAGCTTTAACGAGGAGACACCTTAGTTGAACTTTTAGCGACTGAACTCATATGTGTTCACACGTGTTCACAAAGACCATTTCGCAAATTAAGTTCTTAACTTACTATTTACTTTTATATTGTAATTGAAATTAAAAAGTAAATCAGTTTTAATAAAAGCATATACATATGTAATTTCACTAAACTGAATATTTGAATTTGAATTGTTAAGCACATTAAAAATTGATATAATTAATTTTGCATATTTCTTATTATTTTTAAAAGGTCTTAAATATGGTTTTATAACGAAAATTTTATTTTAAATCAAATTCAAATTAGTTTCAATGTTCATGCACTACATTTATATGGTGTATTTAATAGCATTGAATGTTGCATATTTCAAATTAAATGCATATAAAGTACTTAAAGATTCACTCACGGTAGATGATACAATTATTTGAAATTAATACATAATTGATTGATTCATTATAATAATTATTATCTTGTTAACAGTATAAAATAATTCTCTAGAGAAAAGTTTCGTAAAAAATAATAAAGATTGTTTGCTAAATTGAATATATACTCTTTAAAGTCTTTAATTACTATCTTTATTTATTCTCTTATTCAAATTTAAATTATTGAGAATTGAAATATGCTATTTAAAAATTGAATGTAACATTCAATGATTAATGTGTTATTATATGGTAAGTTAAAATTTGGTGAGATGCATAGATTTATTTGGAAAGGATATATATATATATATATATATGATTATATATAATGCAGCTAGCAATTAAATGACAATTGAAAGTTTAAACTTCTCACATTATGTTATCTTGCAATTTTTTAAGTAAGTTTCTTTTTAAAGAAAATTCTATTAATCATTTAATTTGATTGAGTGGCAAAATCTGATTTATTTGCTATTCTCTATTTTAATTTATTGTGAATTAAATGAAAAGCTGATCATTGCTTCTTTTTTATCTTTCGAAATAAGATGTTGATTGCTTCTTTTATCTTCCAAAATCAGTGACTAGTGACTGTGATCAAAGTAATTTCTTTTAATGTTATTTGAACTTTTAATCATTTACAGAGATCAAATTTTTGAAATTTTCTGTAAAGTAGAATTGTTTTTCGCAAATAGAAGTAATCTAACAAAAACAATTTACCTTTGTTCATTAATACTAGTTCTGAGTTTCCAAAACATCAGAGATTTCCCATGTTTTAATAAGGGGACACTTTAGTTGATCTTTTGGCGACTGAACTCAGACGTGTTCATGAGGACCATTTTCGCAAATTAAGTTCTTAACTTCTTCAATTACATCCATAATAAGGATTAATCACTCTTTTATTAACCAAAAGATGTTCATTTTATACACCTCTGTGCATCAATACTGGTTCTGAGTTTTCAAAACATTAGAGGTTACCCATGCTTTAACGAGGGCACACCTTAGTTGAACTTTTGGCGACTGAACTCAAATGTGTTCATGAGGACCATTTTCGCATATTATGTTCTTAAAATCTTCATTTACACCCATAATAAGGAATACTAACGCTTTGATTCACCAAAATATGTTCATTTGATACACATTTGTGCATTAATACTGGTTTTGACCTTACAAAACATCAGAGGTTACCCGTACTTTAACGAGGGGACACCTTTGTTGAACTTTTGGTGACTGAGTCAGATGTGTTCATGTGTTCATTAAAATGTCTCACAATAACTCCTTTTCAAGCCATGAATGTTTTTCAAACTATTAAACAAAACAACCAATTCATGTCAGCAAACAATCCACGAAAAACCAACCAACCCACCCACCCACCACTCATTCAAAAGGAAAACACTTTCAAAATATGTTCATAGCCCATCTTTCTTACCACCATACACTAAAGAAAAAAAAATATTCAAACATGGAAACCCTAATCAAAAAACTAAATTGTGAAACCACAAAAAAAGTCTTTCTTTTGCATCAAAAATCCCATAAAAGACGGACCTTTACTCCACAACCATAAACCCCTAACGGAAATCATACGTCAACGAAAAACAAAACCTTTAAACAACCAAAGAAACTTCCTTTTTCATCAAAAACCCCATAAAAGATGAATCTTTACTCCACAACCGTAAACCTCAAACGAAAATCATATGACAACAAAAAACAAAACATTTCCAAAAAAAAATCTTTTATATTCAAACATCACAACCCTGAACCCCTAACAAAAATCATACCTCCTCAAAATCCTAATCCGCGAAACCAAATAAAGGTCTTCCCTTTTCATAAAAAACCCCATAAAAGACCAACCCTTATTCCACAACCCTAAACCCCAAACAAAAATCATACAAGACGAACCTTTAAATGATAAAAAATAAGTCCTTTTCCATGGAAAAGCACAAAAAAGACGAACTTTTAACAACCACTCCAGACAACGAAAAAAAACAACCACAGTGAAGACGAGAGCACACACCACAATAGAGAAGATGAGAGACAAGAACACGGACAACGATGATAGTGAGTGTGTGAAAGGAGAAGATCAGAAAACGAGAGTGACGAGCGCGCATGGAGGGCAATGAGAGCGAGTGTGTGTAATGTGTGGAAGGAGAAGATGAGAATACGAGCACAGAGTGCGACGAGAGCAAGCGTGTGGAAGAAGAAGATGAAAAGGCAAGAATGAGGAGGCGCTCCAAGCTTCTACATTTTCAACAATCAAAAGCAAAAAACCTAAATTGCCATTAGGGATGAAGCTACCCTCACTTTCCAAAAATGACCCTGCCACGTAAGCTCATTTGACAAAAATATCCCGGTGTCAAATTGGGGGTAAAAAATCAACGGTGTCAAAATAATAATATTTTTTTGTGGACGTGTGACAGTGGACAAGAGAAGTTGAGAGAGAAGAGTGTGTAAAATAAGGTTTAGACTGAGTTCAAGAGGGGGGTGAATTGAACTTTGAAAACTTTTCGCAAATCTGATTTATTCTTCAAGTAGAGAATGAAAATTCTTTATTCAATCGATTGACTATGTAATTC
>Ga0209700_105682_pt1 | contig 20608 bp, 12 predicted proteins | sample SiratroredBW_FD_187528 | JGI IMG/M metagenome (GOLD analysis project Ga0209700, IMG submission 187528) | Root nodule microbial communities of legume samples collected from California, USA - Siratro red BW (SPAdes) (version 2) | ecosystem: Host-associated > Plants > Roots > Nodule | place: USA...
TAGAAGGAAAAAAAAAAAAGAAAAAAGTCTGAGACGGCAAGCAATTCCTTTGGTGTGTTTACTGTAGGAATTGCCAGTGTGGTCACTTGCCACTCACTCAGGACAAAATCAAACAGTTTATCATTTAAAAAATATAAAAGTATTTTCTAATTTTATAAAAATCATATAACTATTCATTTTCATCCTTCAAAGTAAAACCAGCTTTGCACAGCACAAAGTACAGAGTGAGAATCAGTGAGGCTTCAGAAAGACGTGGTTTTGAAAAATGTGCGCCATTTGAACGCTATGGTTAGGAATATATTAATCTGAGTAATTAAGAATAATATATAAAGCCACCTAATGCTAATTCTCATGTTATTGCTAATACCATTTTCTAGTTGTTTGTGGCTGCTTACAACTTACAACAACATTGTAGGCAGTGTCGTACAGACACACACATATCATATTCTTATTATGTTATTGTTATGCATGAATAAAAACAAGCAATATCCCAAAGTTCCACAATAATTAAAATATATTTGTAATTTTGTTCTCAAAGATAGAAGAAGACTCTGTCTCTGTCTCTGTATCTGTCTTTGTCTCTGTTCGTCTCTCTGAAGGAATCGCTAAGGATCACATTCTTTTCAAGTTTAGTTTCTGCTTCTGGGCACCTCTAAAGTTCTCTGCTTTTTTTAGGGTTCCTTTGATTCTTAATTGGATTGCAATTGGGGGCCTCACTCTGCTTTGCTCAATTGATGCCACTCAATCTGTTCGTGGTAAGACTCATTAGGGGCGTGTGATTTTGAATAGGATATCAAGGTGGATTTTTTTTTTCTGGGAAATGATGAATAGAGGTGAGGAGTTTGTTGGAACAAGTGCTTTTTGTGGGTTGGGGATTGCTTTGGATTGTATCATGTTGGAAAATCAGTTCAACTTATGTGTTGGAATGAGTTTGGACAGAGTTTTTTTTTGGGTGGGGGGAGGTGGGGTGTTAATACAAATTCTGAAATTCAAGGTTTTGTGTGATTTTTTATGAACCCAATGGAGCATTTTTCTCGTTAGTTTAAAAAAGTTTCAAACTTGAAGCTTCAGTTTCGATTTCTGGAGCTTTTATTTTTCCCATTACCGTTTTCCTGATTTATTGGTGGTTTTAGTGACAGTGGTGTGAAGCTGTGTCAGGACTTCAATTAATGCAAGAAAGAGATATAAACAATGCAAATGTTCCTTTGCGTTTCTGCAATTGTAGCTTGTTTGGATTTCTTTGGAAACCCTTTACTCACAAGTCATGATTCTCATTTTTTAACTCTTCCCTGTTATCTTCTCCAATTTCGTGAGCCGAAACCTTTTCCTTGAAGTTTCTTTACCCTGAGGAAGTTTCTTCGAAGTCATGTTGGGTTTGTGTTGTTGGTGTAACGGGGTGCACGGGGGGAGTGTTACCTTTTAGTTTTACTATTACCAATTCACTATGCATGCCTATTGCAATCTTTTGAAGCCTTTCCCTTCTCATCCCAATCAAGAATTAGCACGGACCACACTTGTCATGTCTCATGCCGTTCTTGTGATCTAGTTGCTTTTATGTCTATATTTTTTTCCTCACCTCACGTTTCTTCCTGTGAATTTTTGCACAGAGAATAGCAGGACTTTTGACCTGACCAGTGAAGAGTGAACTGCCAGGGCAAACGACAAGGTTAGTTGGATAAATCCATGGTGCTTATTTTTAATTACGAGTTAAGATTATGGAATGAGGAAAATAAATAAAGAAATGAGAATTATTAATGCTGCTGAAAATGGCCTAATAAAAAAAACTCAATGCTGTCAAACAAAGTATATGCCAATTTTAAAATAATATTGGAGAGCCCTGGTACGACTTAAAATGTATTGCAGCTCGTGAGTAACCTACTACCACTTCTTTTTTGGTTGACATTTAATTACTCATGTTAATGGCTTTTTGCTGTTAGTTTACCCCTAAGTTTTGAGTGTTCTCTAAACATTTTGGACTTTGATTGATGAATAGTCATCTTTGTTTCTAGAATATATTTGTGAGACTGTGATCCTTGCATCTGTGTGTCTTGATGTCAGAGACAATAGCAACTCATTGTGTGCACAGAAACACTAGATTTTTGGTGTTGATTCATTGTGTCTTCTTTGTCTCAGCCGGTATAGCACTCAGGATATGGGCTGCTTTGTGTCCACTCCAAAGGATTCCGGTGGAAATAGAAGAAGACCAGGGAGTATTGGGGAGGTTTCTGTGTATGTTCCCGGTCTAAGAATTCCTAAACCTGTTGATTTTGCCCAGTCACTTGGTGATTACTTGTCCAAGAATATAGTGGAACGCCTGTCTGCGCTTAGAACTCGTATAGTCGTAATGGCTGGTCAAGAAGGGCCTACAATAACAAGAACAAAAAGGAAAAGTGCCACTCAACATGGTTAGTGCTAGCAAGGATGAATCATTATATAATGAATGAGTTGCTCAAATTTAATGATGCATCACACAATTTCATCCTCAGGAGGTTCAACACTGGCTGATCTTCAGCAGGCTCTTGAAGACTACTTGCCAGTACTCTTGGGATTAGTCGAAAATGGTAAAACAAGTTTTAGTCCATTCGTACTTGATGAATTTTCTCTCCACAACTTGTCCTGATTAATTGCTTTATCTTTATTGTGCAGGAAGCCATTTACAATACAAAGTACAATTTGCTTGGGTGAATCAGGAGGATGATGCAGAGGTAATTCCTACTTTTTTAATTCTTGTGTTTCTGCTTTCATTTGAATGTTTATTTATATACAACATAATGCTGATAATTTTCTATTTGCTCCACTTTCTTTTTTTGTTTGTTGGTGCAATTGCATTTTTCCAGGAAACAGCCATGTCAAATGCCTGGTATGAGGTGTTGTCAGTTTTGCACTTGATGGCTACGCTATTATTATCACAGGCCAATTTATTACTTCTTCCCAGAATGTCCACTGATGGTAATCAGCCAAAAGTATCAGAAGGTGAGTATTAAGATTTATTGGCACATGTCAACATATTCCTTGTTGCTTGCCTGGTAATTTTTTTTACATCAAACAACCAAAATATATCGAATAAAAGTAATTCCAATTGGAAACACCTGTAGAATACCTTGTGTTTTTCAGTTAAACTTGTTTCTGCTTTGTGTTTGTGATTTTGTGGTTACACGGAATATGTAGTCTTTAATGACTAGTATTTACTAATTTGTCAGTTTCTATTTCAAGTTTGAAGAAAGATAATTCTCTCTTTTTTGTTCCGTCTTGTTTGTTCATTGCTTATGCAGTAAATAATTCATTGCAGTTCTTTGTGTTCATATGTAGTTATCATAATTTGGAATGGAAATTTCATCATCTTATTGACAGAATAGTACAAAATATCCTGTAAATTTTCACTTGTTTCGAATGATACTGCTTCATAGATGCGTTTATGTACATTATTCCTATTGGGAAGTTTGAACTTTTGGTTATTTACTGACAGAAAGCAGACGAGCTTCTGTTGATATCTTCCTTAAGGCAGCTGGGTATCTTGATTGTGCTGTAAGGCATGTTCTTCCACAGTTGCCTGTCGAACTCAGGTTTGTACACATGTAATACAATCAGTTGACTGCCTAACAGTTTTTTGTAATCTAAACAACCATTTTCATTTTCTTTTTATCACTCTTCTCACTGTTAATTTGATTTTAGGAGAAGTTTACCTGTAGACCTTGCAGAAGGAGTTCTTCGAGCACTTTGTTTGCAAGCATTGGGACAGGTATTACTATTTTTTGCCTTGTAGAGAATTATGAGCTCAAAACCCATTACATAAACGGATGTTTCTTGTATGTTGTAACTATTTATTGAGCCAACCTTCTCATCCATCATCCTTTTGCAAAGTTATGTTGCATTTTTAAGCAAATGATTAGTGGAATTAGCTTTGCTAGGGTTTATTTATATATTTGCTATTAAAATTGGGAATGGACCAGGCCTAACTCAATCCCAAAGCTAGATCAAAAGCGCAAGTTATTATAAAAAATCCTTTGTCATTTAGGCATTTTCCGGGAGAATGTGGAATCTTAATACATTCTCATTATGCACAAAGTTAGTATTTGGGATTTGAAGTTTTCAATAGTGGATATTTGATGGTAGCCTCACATCAAATAGGCTCTAATATTAAATCACAAAACAATTATCTAAGATGCTTAAATTGTTTGAAGGAGGCCCATGAATGTTTTTGTACTTTTTAAGCCTCTTACTCTAGTCTACCTTGTACTTAAATTTGCTTTATTTTTAGAAGAATATGGGAATATCTGGTCAAACTCTGGACTACTTAGTCACTGACTAGAACTCTTATACTTCCCCTTAACTAACTTGGCCTTAAGAATGACTATGCTGGACTTAACCCCAAAAGCTTGCTTAAGTAAGGAATTAACACATTCTTGACATCATAAACTTGACATATGAAGCGGGAAGTCTACTAGACTAGACATATGTGAGTGATCCATCATCATGAGTGGGATAGGACTTAGATATACTTAGGAAGTGTGGGTTTTAGGTTTAGCTTAAACCTCACAAAACACCCTGTTAACCAAGCTTGGGTGGTCGATAACAGGTGATATGATAAGTCTAACAAACTTTATTAGGATAAACTCTGATACCATCTTATAAAGAGTGGATTTTAGACATAACTCAACCTCACAACTGGCTTGTAAGGTAAGATTTGTATCAATTTGTATATTATCATTTGGTCATATTTCTAGTCAATGTGAAATCTCGTCAATAAATATCATATTTTAAACCAACTAACCTAAAAGCTTTGGCTATTAGTTGAGAACACAAAAATGTTTAATATTTTTATAATGCTGACATCTATAATAAAATTGCTCACATCATTTGGTTAATGTTAAGTTTGCTAGACTTCATTAATTAATAACAATTCTACAATGCCTAAGTTTTTCTTTTAGTGAATAATGCTTTTAGTGGCATGTCTTGGGAATCAATATGCTTGATTTCAAGAGAATACAACAACAAACGACCTTGCTCTATTAAATGGGGCAATGAGAACATAGTAGGATTAGCCAAAGCTTATAAGACTAGTTTTATGCTTCCTATATTTTTTCTATTCTTTTCTTTTATGAAGATAGAACTGCCATTATAATCAGAGGAAAAGGGGTTATGGGCCCAAGATAATCTGCTTTTGCTTAGAGTAAGGCACATTTGCCAACAATGTGAGCACCATTCAAATAGACATTCATGTAAAAATCCTCTGTGCTTGACATAGATGTTTTTTCCACTTAAAATCTGTTACCATTCTTCAGTTTGATCTTCCACATTAGGTGGGCCATTCAAAAGTTTTTGGTCAAGCAGATTTCAGACATTTCCTCTTCTAAAAGTTTACAGAAATATTGATTAAGTGGATATGTATAAATTTGCTCATGGTAAGACTAGTCATAACAAAATTGTCACTTTAAGATTATAGAAGAGTAATACAAAAATTTTGCATGTCTAGTAATTGAATCTGAGAAAGATGTGTTTGACTTTTCAGTATATTAGTTCATGCCTGTGTTGCTATAATCTAGGAGAATGAATTGGCAAGGGTGAAAATGAAGGAGTAAACTTATTAGGTGTTGTGCGTTGCATCAATTGGCTCATGTTGTCTCGTGGCAGGGTCACATGAGCCAAATCACAATCAAAGAATTTGATTTCTAGCAAGACAATTATTGAGGGGGAGATTGTTGCAGGGTGCATCAATTCTTTGGTACCAAATTCCAATTAAATTATGACTTTTGAGTCACTACATAAGTAGAAAGAATTGCATTGTAACTATAAATTATAACATTTAGTCTAGTGGTAAGTGCTTGAGAAACAAATGTTAGTCATTTTAGTAGGTACCCCAAATTTCAAGTCAACTCTTAGTTCCATTGATATATAAATTATAGAATGCAAATTTTATGGGTTGAGGGTGAAACTTAAAGCTAGCAAGGGACAAAAAGGGGGACATTGTGATCTGTGATTACAATCATTGTGTAAATTTCTGATTGTTGCTATCTTTTTGATTGAATTCATTGTATAAATTCTTTTGGATTTTGTCGAAATTAACATATTAGATTAAAAGTTTTAGGTCCAAAAATGCATTTTTCCATTTAAGAATTTGTGTGATTCAAAACTGTAGTGGAGTATATATGACTCTCCTACCTGGGGTTTAATGCCATGTAAAACATTTAACAACACTGCATAGAAGACTGCAGAAAGGGACTGTTCAATATACAGATTTAGATACCTTTCCCACCCTCTGTATCTCATATCTATTTTGGGTATATTTGTTTATTTTTCTGTTTTAATAGGGTGTAGATATCCAACTTGGAATGGCAATTGATAGTGCCAAAGCCACTCTTGCAGTGAAGCGTAGACTTGCATGTGAGATGGTGAAATATTGGCAACAGGTATAGATGCAAAGTTTACAACTGTCATAGTTAATGCATTTCAAATATTGATTGACATATCTAATGGAATTACGGGAACCGTCATTTTATTGCTGATGCATTTTGTTTTTGAACATTTCATATCAATTTCTCTTTATTTTTTTCTAGGGTGGGGTTGTGAGGTGTGTAAAGAATGCTAGAATCTAGAAGTTGTACTCGAGCCTGTAACCTTTTCTATATAAATTCAAATACAATTTTTTTTTTTTTTTTTTAAACTGTACAAATCTTAATCAATTCAAATGCAGTGAATATCATTCTGTCTTTTGGAACAATTTCTTTTCTGGTTTTGCATTGTGTAAGTTCTCTTAGCATGATTTCTGTTGATAAATTTGTTGGTTTCTTTCTAAAAGAATTTCAAAACCGAGTAATAACTGGCAACTGTTAATTCTCAATTTATCTTTTGTTCTCTTTGTTCTATACCCAATTTCTGATGGGATCTCCAACATGTTTCTCGAGTCTGAAACAATAGCATTTTTTCCCTTAGACAAATCTTTAATTTACTTCTATATTCTCATATGCATATGTATGCATTAGTTTGCTAATATGAGTGCATTTAACCAGCATACATTATTTTATTCACACTTTTCATTTTGCAGGCTCAAGATAATATTATGAACCTTCCATTAGCAAATGGTTGGGGTGAAAAACATCGTCTCTTTGTGAAATGGAAGTATATTGAGGCAAAGGTTTGTGTTTTTTCTCCCCAGTTATTTGTATCTTCCTATTTAATTATTATGAATTTCTCTATAATAGCACAACTAGAGTGGAATTTTGTGGTTTCTGGCTTCTGCTTATAAATGCAGATGAAGTATCAAATGCATCAATTAGTCAATGTTCTACAAGATAAAATATAAAGTTCATATTGAAATTTGAGAAGTTGAGGGGATTAGGTCTTTATGTTTCATATGGACAGAGTGTAGCTGGAAGTGTCTGTATGGACATTTGATTAATGAGTGACCTAATTATAAGTAGAGGCTGAGTGCATGATTGGTAATTCATATTTACAAAGAAAATTTAGGAACAAGTAAAGAAGATGGCTTTGGCAGAAGCAAGTGATGTGAGTGATTCATTATTTATATTGTAATGATTTCTAGGCTGCAGCATATTATTATCATGGATTGATTCTTGATGAGGGAAACACGGAGAAATCTCATGGGATGGCTGTAGCTGCTTTACAAGCTGCTGATGAGTATTTCAAAGAAAGTAAGAAGCTTTGTGAAGCATTTAATGCGGCACCCCCATTGTCAAGGTTATTCACAATATTCCCTTGAACAAACTGATTTGTTTTTATGCTGTTATGTTTATGTTATGTTATCTTCAGAAAAGAGTTCTACTGATGTTTTGATGTTTAAAAATCACGTGTCTATTATCCTTAACTATATTTACCCCATTTTTTGGAATGAGTATGTTGTGAATTCCACATCATCAAGTGATATAACTAAAACAAAGCATATAAGTAAACTACAATCATACCTTACAAGTCTATTTTGCAGAGTTGAATTAAGTCTATTTGTTAGGCCAATTAAACCCTGTTATTCAAGATGTCCAATCCCACATTGACTAAAGATTTGATTAAAAATTAAAGACATAAGTGTGAACACAAAGCTCACCTCATTTTAGACTGAGTATGATTCAGAGAGTTTATTGCTTATTCATTACGTATTGATTTACTACGGTCTCTGGAAGGCTAGCAACTTGTCATTTTTTTGGAAGAACGATAAATGAAGACCAACCACAGTTTCTGTGTCTTAATTGAAATTGTGAAACACCTTAATTTGTCTTGATTGTGATTCTTGAATAATTTAACAAGTTTCCCTGTTTTACCTCTGAAAGTACAATGACAGAGTGAACTTATTGAATTCAGTTAAATGACGGTGAAGAATAAAAAGAGGAAACTTTGGTATCATCTCTTATTATATGTTGAAGGTCATATGAACCTTACAATATTTTAGCCAAACCTTCTGATATAATTATTTATTAATTTGAATGAACTTAGCTAAAATTGTTTGGCTTCTGAATGAAGTTATGGATTCCCTCTTCCTCTCTCTAGATAGAGTACAGGACTTTAGGAATTTCAAACTTTACTATAGTTTCCTACATCCTTCACTTGTCCAGAGACCGGTGACCAACAGACTTAAGGCATAATGGCCTCATAAATGAGGTCTTTTTGTGTACTTCAACTCTGGCATGAGCATTCACTATTTTTAAAAGCTTTCAGGCACCTTTTTCATTGCCCCTATTTATGAGCTGAACCAAATCACTGAGACGTCATGCCAGTGTGTTGATTCATTCATCCTTTAAGTTCTCTTAAAGCAGAATATCATTTTTTGCTGTAATATTATTTTTATGGTCCATCTAACTGACAGTCACGGTGCAGAAATCCACCACTTTGGGGGACAATGAAATATCTTTTCGAGAAAATTCCTAAGGATACTTCAAGCAAGGTGCGAATAAACCGGGATCTGTATTCCTATGAGAGGTAAACTTCAGTGCATTAGTAAAATGTTGCATAAATGAAATTTCATAGTTGGTAATGATTTTTGGTTAGTGAAAAGTGAAGTAGATGACTGATGAAATCATGCGTCTTGTGTCAATGTTTATTATTACAGAATCATGGAAACAGCACCAACATTGCCTGATTTTGCCTTGGCTTTGAAACCAGATGAATATCAACTTCCTCAGGTGGATTCCTCTTGGAGAACAGAAAATGTGAAGGGGGGACAAAGTGGTTCCACCAATCATGTCAATGGCTGACAAAATGAAAATTGATTAAACCATATAGCTTTACAGATCTCAGATGTCAGCTTATATCAGAAGAAAGGATGCGAATCAACTTCAAGTTCAAAAGGGTGATTTTCCAATGCTTGTCAATGGTTGAAAATTAACTATTTCTGACTGTGTCTACCTTTTCCCCCGCTTTTTCTTCATAAATTGATTCCCTCCACAATATTTGAAAAAAGAAGGCCAGCAAGTGGAAATAGAGCTTCAAGTTGGGTTTAATGTAAATTGTCTACTTTAGGAAAAGAAAGGGTTTCCTTGCCAATACCCCAAATAATACGATCATTACTGTTTTGATTCTGTGTAAAATCAGTCAAATCCTCCATTTGTCAAAGTTGTACAAGTGATTGTGTGTATAATTGACTTGTGCATTGCAGAGAAAATATGGTTTCCTTAAGGTTGTGCTAAAATTCTTATTTTGAATGCAAGGGAATTCATGACGTGTTAACAGGGGATCTAAGTATGTTAGTACCATTCTTGACAGTTTAACTATATGAACTCGACATTTTATCAAACATTGGTGTGCCATGTCAATCAAGCCGTCCATGTAGATGCGTTGTTTTGATTTGGTATCATTTTCAAAAATAAGAAATGATGAAATAAGAATAGAAAATGCATCAATTTCAAAGCTGAACTTGTTTAGATATATTTCAACGTTAGTACTCATTTTGTCCCGTGATTTTCTAAAATGCAACGTTATTTTAAATGAATACTATCACGCTAAGAAAAGTGTACTATTGTATATGCCGTCAAAACGCTCATCGAGCTATTAAGAAAATACTGATTATAATAATATTTTTCATAATTAAAGCTTTAATATTTTACTCTATGAAAAAAGTATTATTTTTATTCAATATTTAATTTAAATATTGAATGTTAAATATTGAATAATATTAGTGAGTTATTTAATACTCAATTTAATGCATTTACTAAGAAAAATTATGTAACTAAATAAAAATACACTTGCACTTACAATTGTTTACAGAAAATTACTTAATAAGAAAAACCTATACACAAATACCATATTTCCTTTTTAATAACAAATGAAAATTATTTCGATGAATTTTAATTATTTAAACTTCTTAATAATCATTTAATGAATTTTGAAACACAACGTTAAATTGATTTAGCACCAACCGATTTCTCAAAGCAATTGGTAAAAAGAAATTAAATAGCCAGTTGAAATATCAGGGCTTCACCAACTCATTCTTCAACAGAATAAAACTGGTTATTTATGTAGTTACTTGGGCAAATATTTATTAAAAAAGGATATCTAAAAAAAATATCATCAATGCTGAACATAATTCACTTGAGGTTCGGATATCATTGCCCAAAAGATCAATAATCTCTATTTCCACAATGGCCAGGGAACATAAAAGAGGAGAATAATCTCCCATATTTGAGTAGTGTTATGTATAGACAAATTAATACAACTATCACAATCCAGGGATATTCACCCCTAGAAAAATATCTAATTTACGCATACTTGCTCATTGAAGGAGAAGTGAATGGTTACAACATTCACGATACACTGCTAAATTGCAATGACTGTTTGTTAGATTCCAATTCTGTGTTAATAAGAAGCCTAAATGGGACAAGAGTTCTCAACATATTGCTTCAATACCTTTCAGCTGCCGTAACAAATTGCAATCTACTCTGCTGTGCCATTTGTATCATCTCCTTCAGTCAATTGTTTTTGCTTCTCTTGTTCCACTGTTTAAAAAAGCATTGTAGTGATTCGAAATTCATTAGAAGGCACACGACTACACAAGTAATTCAGATGAAGGTGTAGTATTTACAAATTAAAACTAATACAGACGATAGAAAAACTAAGAGCAGTTCTCTTATCCAACTAAATAGAATATAGATAAATTATTTGCTTACTTATGGCCAGCGGAAACTAAAGACCCTATCAGAATTGCAATTGATAATACTAAATTTAGTAGTCACATATACTAGATTCACATATACTAAATTTAGTACCTAGATGGCATCCAATGACTGTGTCTCGTTTGAACCCAGTTGCATGTTTATTGTCTATCTAATGAGATTAAGCATTGACTGTAGTAGTACACAATAAGTGTGTACGGATGGATGGACTAGGAGGAAGGCCGTTTCTTTGGTGAGTAGATATTAGGCAGTGATTGGTTCAGGGTGCTCTGGGTGTGTGTATCAGCCTTGTAAGGATATGTATGTTGTTAGTGAGTTGTACCAAAAGAAAAGGTGTGGGGTACTGTTATGTGTATGCTCTGTGTATGTGCTCTACTAACTCTGTTTTGCAGGAATAGGTGGAACTTAGCACCTACACAAGGTATAACTTTCACTGGCAGGGAGTCAAACACGTAGTGAGTTTATATTGCAGTGAACACACTTTATAAAGCCTAAAGCCGTTCTTGATGCTAAGGGGTAGGCTAATTTTTTCCTTTGGGATTGGGTGCACGAATGTAAGGGGCTGTAAGTTATTACACTATGTTTGAAGGACACTCATAATCTTTAGTAGGATATATAGTAAGGGATGTCCAAGATCTACTGTTTGGTGTATTTGTCCTTTTTATTCTTTATTTTGTGTATATGGGTTGGGAATAAGACTTCTGTTGGTTTTTTAATGTATTAATTTTATTTAGGCCGAAGTGATTAGATTCTTACTGTTTGTGATTCGAATTGCATGATTTGATATGATTAAGCTAATAATACATAATTTCATATCATTTGATAAGTCACAAACGATTTTCAATCATCCAAAACGTGCATGAGTTGACGTGATTCTATATCATTGATATGAATTGCACGATTCAACAACTTGATCTTTTCTTTAGAAAGTAAAAAATTCAAGTTTAAATTGTTAGAAGAAATAGAAGGAGCACTACTAAGGCCCCACTATTTGGTTATTCCCTTGCTGTTATCAATTTTCTGAAGCGAAGACTTCAAGCAGCCACTCGATGTATCCTAGTTGGTTGTTTTGTGGCTTTGTTTTCATTTTTCTAAAACACAAGCTTCACAGTCAGTCAGTCAGTCAGTCAGTCACTAAATGCACACCTTATTTAGCCAAATATTCCTTTGTTTTCGTTTTAACTAATGAAACATGGTTTATGATTTTCTTTCTTGAACCTTAGGGTTAAGGAGTTCTGTCAATTCCTAGTTCAAAATTCAGCCGTTTAACTAAAATAATAGTATCTAAAGGAGAAATTATCAAAAAATATAGAAACTAAATACCAATACGAGGTTGCTTTTATTGAGTAGGCAGGCGAGCTGGTATGAAATGCAGTATTGTATTTCTATGTGGCTTATTTCAAGGAATAACATGAAATAGCTCTTTTGAAGGTGTCAGTCATTCAACCTTGCTTCTTGCAAGGTGGCAAATGTAATAACTCTTTTACATGACACCTTCCAAGGAACTTCATAGAATGACACCTTGATATTGTTCGTAGCAAGGAGGCCACATGGAACACCTGGCAAGGCGCCTCATGTGAAATGAGCTAAATGACATCTTCAATGAGGATGGAATTTTCAGTACACGCATGCAAGTTATTTTTTATAATTTATTGATATAGTAACATGTTACAAAACAAAAATACTATCTATTAGTTCAAACATGATCTGTATTATGTTAATAACATTTTAACAATAAAATATTATATTATTTGCTTCAACTATTCTGCTAATAGGAAATTGTTTTCTAAAGTAAAAAGCTGTGTTAAATTTGCTATTTTTATTAAAGTAGATTATACGTTAATCAGATACATCACATATTAGTAGACATTATCCATTGTATGGAAGTAGATGGTTCCGGTTGAGTTTGGAAAACAGAACTGAACCAACCTAATCCAATTAGGGTTCAGCAATTACCTGATTGGTCAGCCACAATTTTTTATTTTAAAAATCGAAAAAATGAACTATTTGGAAATTAGTAAAAATCAATAGGTGATAGGGGTTACTACCACGTAGGGGACAATGGGCTGACGGAAGCACAGTAACAAAATGGAACACATTGGGAGAGTTTGGGCCCCGGTTTGGGAAAGGGAATGAGAAGGTCAAGTCACACAAAATACAATCTAGTCATTGTAGTTTGCACCTGATTCAGTTGTCATTCCTTTTTATGCCGGTTAATTTGGGTGCGTACCTCATTCTCAAGAGAGAAGACTATTTTATCATATAAGAGTAGATTAATACTACTATGTACCATAAAAAAAAAAAATACATGCATGCATTGTTGCATTCTCATTGGAGGTGCTATTCTGCATGACTCCTTGCTCTAGCTACATGAAATGACACCTTGCATGCCGTATCATCAGCCTATTTGACCATGTAATTTGTTGTTTTAAAATTTTTTTGGTAGAATGTTTTTAAAACACTGCTACTCTAGTCAAACAACCAAAATTCAAAAATTAAATGGTGATTGATTGACAATTTGAATTGTGATTTGATAACCTCAGTTTAAACACAAACTAATCCTACTTATTTTCTATAAATAGTAAGGAAATAAAGACCCAAATATAATTAACCGATGCAGAATACACTTTCATTTCAGTCTTTTAAGTTAGCCTCAACAAATGTTTAGTTTTTGGTCCTACTTCCAACACTTCTATTTGTTTTAGTAAAAATTTGTAGTTACTAGCTAGCAAAAATGTCACCTTGTCCTAAACCCTGACTCTATTTCGTTGACTAGTATAAATTGTCTATATGGCACACAAGTGGCATCAAAGTGGCAAGGACATGCCAGACAAACATTTGGGCCTTCCTATTTGGAAAAAAAGAGAAAGATATCAATTGTATTTCTATTCTTCCTTCTGTCTTTCCCTTTTATAGTCTTCAGCAAGTTTAGGAGACCAAAATAATCTCTTATCATTTTGCTCACCAACTGATCCACCATTTTGCTAAATATCAACCCAAAGGAGCCAAGTAAAAAGCAGCCAGCAGTGAACTAAAAGTGTTTTCCTAAACGCAGCAACGCCTTTGAATACAATAAACAAATTGAGGGAAAGAAAACAAAAATAAACGGTACCATTTATGTTACAGCACCATGAATCAAATATCATCATGACAAACAATTTGCTTAATCTGTCAACAGGAATTAGCATTTAAGGCAAAGCTGACGAGACAAACAAATGAAACAGGGAAACCAAAAGCAAACTCCAAGTTTTCCAGCGTTAATCAATAGTAGGCAAGGAAAACCAACGGACAGTATTTGCAGATGGCATAAAGATTCATGTCATGAAACAAGGTAATTTAATTTTGAGATAAGGGAAAGTACCCATGAGTTGATAGAGAGCCTTCTGAGTTCGCTTCTCTAACTTATCAAGCTTCTTCTGCACATCTCGCCGCAGGTCCCAGTTAGGTTTCTTCGGAGCAATATTCAGAAACGGATCCTATTTTTTTTTTATATATATATATAAAAATACACATTACAAAATGAAGAGACAGAGAAAAAAACAACGACGGATTAACCACAGAGTACGCGGTAGAGTTGTACCTCCTGGGCCTGAGGTTCTGGTGGAGGCACATCGACAGGGTCTTCGAACTTGGGGAGCACCGCAGGGGCAAGCTTCCCTTCCTGAAGGTTCTTGTCATGAGGAACGTAGTTACGAAACTTCATTCTGCAACGCAATTTCAATAACCGTGAGTGTTTTCTGTGTATCAGAGGAAGAGAAGGCAACGAAGGTAGATAGATACTCACTCTTGTTGTTGATCTTCTTCTTCTTCACCATCGTCGTTATCCTTCGGTTCGGGAGCACTGGACAACTCCTGAGCGGCTCTGAGAGCTAGCAGTCTCTCGCGACGGGACGCAACGCTTTGCTCGATCGAATCGTCTTCACTACCCATTTTTTCCCTCAATCGAAATTTCTTCTACTCTATCTCTCTGAATTTGCGTATACACAAACCCTAATCCTTCTTCTTCTACTCTATACACACGCACACAAAACCCTAATCCTTCTCCACACTCTCACCTTCACCTCCTTCAAATTCAATAGCCAAACTGTTCGATACCTGCCTTCGTTTTTTTCCCTTATACCGGTGTTTTATTTGGATTTTATTTTATAATTTTTAAAAATGTGATAAATAAATTATATTTGCAACCTATAATTAATAATATAAATAAATGCAATAGAAGGTTGCTTTTATTATTAATATTTCTTTAAAACATTCAAAATTAATTTTAAGATAAATTTGAAACAAAGTAATTTGAATAAATATGAAATGCCAACATTAATTTGGGTAATGTGCTCTATTTTTCATAAATAAAATATTGAATTTGAGTGTTGTGTAAAAACAATCACTTATTGAGGATTCATCTTTCATCGGGAACGTTAAATTCTAATATTTTATATAAAGATTTAAAAAATATCCATTAATGCAACATTTTTTCAGTTTTTTAATTAAGTTTCAAATGAAAACTTTTCCATTTTATATAATCATTTCTCTTATTTTAAAATATCTTAAATATACGAAACATATTTATGATATTTTCGTAGCATTTTATGTCGTAGTTTTTTACTTCCTTCAATCCAATCCTTCGTTTGGAGGAAGTTTGACTAATTCATGCCGTTTCTGTGTTTTTTTATCTTAAATCAGTGATTTGTCGCACATTCTTGTCACCAAATCTTGAAAGATGATCCACTTCATCAATCAAAATCAGGCAATCGGATATACTGTCAAAATCAAGAACTATAAAAGATAGATAACAAAACAATTGTATAGAACTGCAGCAGAGTAGAAGTGTAAGAAACATGAAAAATGTTTGATGAACACCCGCAAAGAGGAAGAAATACATAAGGAAAGATAATAGCTGATGATATAAAAGTAAATCGGGTGTTCGTTTTATGGAGTATCCAAAATCTAGAACTCAAAAAATATTCATGAAAGGATCAAAAGTCTTCCAATGAATCTTAAAAGAAGAAAAAAAAAAAGAATACAAACAAATGAGATGAAGCAAGGCAAACTCTCTCATAATGGAAATCAAAGTTTCATTCTGAATTTGCAGTTGCTAGCCTTGATGCTTATGAGATTATTAGATGATAAGCTATCCACCACCAGCATGCATTCTCCCAAGACTCTGACCTTCATCAGCTTCAACCTCCCAAGTTTGATGGCTATTGGTGCATGCACCTTCAGATCCAATGGAATGCGTCCTGTCTGCTGTTGCTGCTGCAGTGCCGTCATCAAGGTGCTTCCAGACTGCACTTGACCGCTCAAGGACACATTCAGCACTGTTTTGTTCTGGTGACCTTGGTAGAACTGGGGCAGTGAGCCTTCACAAAGCCTTGTGTTTGTGTACCACACACTTAACTTTCCACCCTTTTCATAGTAGATGCCAATCTTCTTGTTTGGATTGTTTGCTGTGATCTTCACATCAAACTTTGCATACAGACTCATGTCAAAGTTCAGCCTCAGATCACTTATCCTGAGTGTGTCAACTGAGTAATCTGGAAGTTTTGGTTTGAAGACTAGGTAAAGGATTCCAATAGTTGCAGCCAAGATAAGGAGGAGGAGAACAAACAAGCTTATTGTCCAACACATGCACTTGCAGAAGCAGCTTCTTTTCTGTGGTTTGGAGTATACTGCTGGCACAGAACGTAGCAGTGGAGGACGGTGTAAAGGGATACCCTTTTCTGATCTTGAGGAGCCTGGAGGTACCAATGGGGTTGTTGGGGGAGGTGGGGCTTCCCCTTCCATAGGGTGGATCCTCAGTCTCTGATGATCTGCCATGAATACAAGTGATTATTTACTGAGGGCTGTTCTCTCTCAAATTTTATGATGGCTAGCACAGTTTTATTTCTAGCTCCTGTTGCTGCTATATACACGCTTATTTGACTTGTAAATATGAAAATGTTATTGGAAGTTGCATTGATTGGTCTGTCAAAAGGTACAGTGGTGTGGTTACCTTCCTCACCAACAAACTGCATGTTATTTACCGAAATAGATCAGTGGTAGTTCATCTACATATTGACACTGCTATATTGCGTTGCGTCAGACACAAGAGTTCCTTTTCACATTTCCTTTCATCGCCGACACATGTAAAGATGCAGGTTGACAGACACGTGAGTATTAGGCCATAAGAACGTATACAAACTTCTCACCTTTATAATTGTGGTATTATTTAATTGCATGACTAGTCTTACTAGAATTTTTGCACTTTTATGATGTTGCCACAATGTCTTATGCACCAAGCATCATCATTTCGACAGTAAGAAATGCATGGCAAGAGCTGGTAATTCTTGCCACAAATGAGGAGATAGACGTATTGACGTTCTTTCAAACTTGCTTTGCAATGAAAGAAACCTTACTTGCACATTAAGGCTACTTTTTCATACTTTTCAAAAAAGACATTATGCTGTATAGGTAAATACAATTAGGTCTTAACAAAAACTTAACCAAACTATTAGTTGACTTCAAGTGGAGTCTTAGGATGTTCCTTGAAACCAAACAAAGAGTGTATACAACTACGAATATAGGGAGGTAGTTTGTAATGCATGCCCGTCGCAATCAGGAATATATTGGTTACACAAAAACAAAAAGCACAACTCCTAAGCTTGTGTTTGAATTTATTGTGTGGACCATGAATGCCTTTAAATGAGGCCACCTCTGACTTTAGTATTGAGAAACTTTGTATATATCTCTAACAATTTTTAAAATGGACACCTCGTGCGCAGAGTTCTCAATAAATTAAATACACCTTCAGCAAACTCCTTCTGAGACTAACCTACAAGACTAAACAACTTTACCATTACATCAAGATAAAGGTAGGCAAAAAATAATTTGGAAGTTGTATAGCAGGTTAAAAAAATGGCGTCCGAATATCAATAATGTCGAGCATCATTTGTGTTTGATTTCTAAAAAAATGCTTGAGGATAAAATTTAGTTGGCATCACAATAGACAGAGACTCTATGATACCAAATCAAGCAAGTTACTACACCAATTCGAATGCTAAAATCTACCATCTTTAATGGAAGAAGGGACAGGAACAGCGATGTTCTCCATTTCACATATGTAAATCCAAAGATTATAGTTCATGACCAATTGAACCAATTTCCATTGCTATGTCGGCACAATAACCCCATGCAAGTTTTATAAAATTTGTATACAGAACAAAACAATTGCAATTGTTATTCAATCTGAATCTCTACTGGAGCAGCCTCAGTTGTCAACTCCTCTGTCTTCGAAACTTCTTCGCTAATACCTGCAGCTTCCACAGTCCTAGTAACCCATTCCTTGAGGGGTTCCTCATTTAAATCTAGCCTTAAAATACCCGCAAATATTCCACCCAAAAATGCCACTGGTTCCTGCAATTATAGCAATGACAAAAGGTGATAAAAGCACGTCAAATTTTCAATGCCAATGAAGGCTTTTTCAGCCAACAGTATTGCGACAAAATTCAAGTTCATTAGAGTCAAGGAATACTAGCAGCTAATCACTCAGTTGAGATTATTGGCGGTAGGATTTTTAACAAAGTAATAAGGTTTCATTATTTCAAGTTAGCAACACAAAACCAACTTTTTATTGCATGTTTTTTGTGGACAAAACAGAAAATCAATAAAATAATTACCCATGAACTGAGCAGGAATTCGATGCTTTCACAATAACTTGCATCTCAGCTCTGTCATAAAATTTACTCAAACATGAAAGGATAAATTGCATGGGTTTATTTGGAGAAAACTTCTCCATAAGCACTTGTAGAAGAAAAAAAGAGAATTAACTTCTCTATAAGCAAAAATTAGCACATGCATGAAATAAAAATCAGATTTTGGAGAAGCTAATAAGAAATAGCCTATACAAATTAGTTCATGCAAATGCTAAGTTTAGCTTATAAAGAAGTCAATTTAGTTTTACTTTCTTATTTGTCCCTCCTAAAAGCATTTATGGAAAAGTTTCTCCAAACTGATCCATATGCCATATTACAAATCATCAACATTACAACAAGTTCATGCGTGAGTTATTGACAAAAAAACACACAAGATTGAGCATTGGAAAATCTTTGTCCTCTACTTACAGACATATGAAAAAGCAGAACTACATTTAAAGATCAATCGTATTGATAAAAGATAAGTGTAATTAATAGGGAAAAGTCAAACAAGCCTTTCCACAGACGAAAAAAATAGAGAAATAATTTCTTTTTTTTCAAAATAAGTCGCCATTCTGTTTAAGTTAGGACCGCCTATTTTTTTGCCAGCAGCATGTCTGGGTGTACTTGACATATATTTCAGAATCCAAAAATGCTCATGCTCAAATTAGAAATGTCAGTTTCAATTATCCATCAAAAAAAGATTTGCATCACATTAAGTGGTTAACTTATGTGATTCAAAAATTAGAAAAGACGATACTGATACCGTAAGATGGAGAAACAACTGTAAATAATCTCATACCGATGTAGAGATAATTTAATCAGCACATTTAGCAGTAGTATACAGAAATTTATTTAATTGATAATTGAATGTCATATTTCCAATAGAGTGACGTAAACTTGCTTGAAACTTCGCTTCAAAAATCTCCCACCACCAGCTTTATCTATTGATAACTCATTTTTTTAGAACCAGTGATAAAAGTGTTTAGACTATGGGCAACAATTAAGCTTAACCTGACTTCTGATGTTGGAAGCAAAGGCCAGATGACACAACTCTGGAATAACATGTTAGTTCTTATTTATAATCATGCCATATAGTCCCACCAGTAAACCACAAACATTCAACAATATCAACGGATCTTTCACTCCCTCACCCCAAACAGAAAAAAAAGAGCATAACAATTTGGTCTTCAGCTCTATATAAATTAGACATACCAATACACATAAACAATTTATATAACATTATTTTTTGTGTCTATCACTTTTCATAATTATGACATGTAACATATGATCTGCAGGAGAGAGAGACCCACAAAAATATATTGCGGTACAAATTGTTATATGAATTTTTGTATAAAAGACATTTCTCATAAAATCAAGGCAACAATATACTTGCAAAAGTACCCCAACCTATTCCCAGTCCAAAACAAATGTCTGACTGGGATTAAGCTCCACTACAGCATCTTGATTCCAGGTGGCAGGATCATCAGTATTCTGGTCTCCCCTAGTACACCACCACTAGGCTCTTCATCACGAGACAAGATAGTAAAATGTAATCACAGTTTGAAATCCCAATTTTACAGGGCTATCCATGGTGTTAAGAGATACTTCTATCTTTATTCGAAAAATCTAAGCCTAACTAAGGTAGTGTATCCCACTTCCTCGCAGTAACAGACATTTCTAAAGTCAATTACAGATGAAGATGGCTCCTCTAAGAGTGGCCATGCACCCTTGATTTAAATCTGAAGAGCAGATACACCTTTGCTAGTTCGTTTTAAAGTCAATTTCACTCAAAAAAAAGTTTTTTTTTTCTTTTTCATTTCAAAC
>Ga0209700_105683_pt1 | contig 20603 bp, 10 predicted proteins | sample SiratroredBW_FD_187528 | JGI IMG/M metagenome (GOLD analysis project Ga0209700, IMG submission 187528) | Root nodule microbial communities of legume samples collected from California, USA - Siratro red BW (SPAdes) (version 2) | ecosystem: Host-associated > Plants > Roots > Nodule | place: USA...
TTATAATGTTTTTTTTTTTTTTAAAGAAAAGCTTAATAGAATTAGCGTAATGTAAAAAGTAGTTTTGGTATAATACTTTTTGAATAATAAAGAGAGATAAGTGTATAAGGATAAAAAAAATATGAAGTGTTTGCGTAATTTACAAAACCTCAAAGTGTAATTTATTTTATAATAAAGTATGCCTTAGATTAAATTGAATGATTCAATTTTTTACTAATACATTTTTACTAAAAAAAGGTATTTTGGTGGGTGTAGGTAAAAGATGTTTCAGGGGTTGAAGCATATTTCTAAATGGACACATGAAAATAAATAAATAGTACAACATACACTTCCATTTAAAGAGGATATCCTTGACTCCCTAAGATTACAGGTGACATGGCATATATTCAAATTAGAATATTTTTAGAACAATGAAAGTTTAGTTACTAAAACTTTTATTAAGCAAATTAAAGCTACTATTACACAAACTTTTTTTTGGGTGGGTAAATCCTGCAGTAAACATGGATGAAAAGGGCTAATTTGACAATTGTTTATTGTCTTTCATCTCACTTTGAATAAAATATAATATCTTTTTAGTTTGTATATTATTTTCAATAGCTTATGTATTCTGTATGTTGAGATATCCAATTCAGCTTGAGAATAAGTTCACATATTACTCTACAGCCAATATTAGAGTCTAGTCATTATTATGAAACGTCATGTAGTAAATAATTCATAAGCTATGATTAGAAAGATAATTAGATGTATTTGTCATCAGTATAGCTAAAGGTTTAGTCTAGTACAATATAAATAAGTAAATACTTAGGATAGAAGATAATAAAACTCAAACTATTATTATATACTATCTCTCCTCCAACTGATAATTGAGTTAGGCATAAAAAATGTAATTATAAATATCCATACTGAGATTAAAAACTTATAACGAAAAAATTTTAAATTAAAAAGTAAACATAAGAATTATTTAGTTAACTAAAAATAACTTATATAAAAATAGTACTTTAAACAAAAAAAATTAATTTGAATTTTATCTATAAGTATGAATCTTTGAAAAGATAAAAGAAAATAAAAATGAAATTATATTTTTATAGTTAAAAATATAGTAAGGAGATCTCAATTATAAGACTTAGATATAATATTACAGGTTTACATAGACAATAAATTCAAATTTCTCGGATAAGATTATAGATTATAGAAAAAAAAAATTATTTAAAAGTGATTTTTATTAAAGAAATGTTCTATAATAATAAATATTTTTAGATTAAAATTAAATAAAATCTTATAAAAGTCTTATAAATGAGAATAGAAGTAAGTACATATGAGGAGAGTGGATACTCTCTCCCACACACTTTCTAACATTGTTCTAACAATCATATAAGTATTTTGTTGAATGTATTTGGAAGAATTAAAAGATTTAATTAACTTCTATATGACAATTTAAAACATGCACCAAAAGGTTCCATTTTAAAAAACATTTATCACATCTTTTATTAACTAAATAATTTCTCACAAGAGATTAGTTGTTTCATATGGGTATTGAATAGTTAGAATTTTATTTTTTTACTAAATGTTATATGCAATGTTAATAAAATTAAGAGTTGATCTTATCCTTTTAAAATAAAACTCAACTAATAAATGTCATGACCTTTTTTTTTATTTTAAATGTTAATCTTTAAATATTAAATTTAAAATATATATATATATATGACAGAGCGGGGATTATAATGAAAAATAGTCGAATGTAAAAATTACTCCTCATATACATATAATTATATATTAATAGTCAACATCAAAAGTAATTAGCATTTACAAAATAAAAAAAAGGGTAAGGTTGCTAGTTTAACATCACAACAAATGAAAGTAAGGATTATTTAAATGTACAGTCTTCTATCAGTATGAAAACACTTCAACAAATTTTAAATCCCAATTACAACATATAATATATGTAGTTGAGTTTATCTGTGACTCTACAGGTGTAGGCAAACACAAGTGGAATGAATTTAACTTCTTCTAATATGTTAATAAATTAAACCTTGAAAAGCTAAACTATATTTTAATAAAACACTGAACTAAATTACTATGTTATTGTAGTTTTAAATACTGAATTGCTTTATTATTTTATGAAAATTAAAAAATTGAAAAAGAATGAAGTAACATGAGAGTTTCATTGTGTTTAGTTATACAATGTTAAATAATTAAATAAGATAAATAACGTCAAAACATGAAATAAGATAAATAATTTTCAAAACATGAAATAAGATAAATAATTTTCTCATTTAAAAAAGTTGAAGTCATTGACTATATAAAAATGTACTTCAACCTCATGAAAAATGATCTATTAGTTCATATTTAAATATGTTATTATAATACACACAAATACAAGAACCGCACAAATACTTATAGAAAAAATAAATAAATTAATTTTTTTTGTCGGCAGAATTTGGATTTAGTAGTAAAAAACTAATATCTTTGAAATATTGTGTGCACTTTATCTGAAATATGTTATTAGGTATAATGGATTTTGATTTGGGCATAATTTAATTCAATTAAATTCAAGAAAAAAATACAATATTTTAAATGTACGTTAATTTAGAGAAAAAATGTTAAATCATAGTTGAACTAAAAAGTTATAGTTAGTAGTTTAAGTGTAATACTTTTTATTTAGAAATGTAATAACTTATATATAATGATTTGATTATAACTTTACTCGCTTGAATTATATAATAATTAATAAAAAATTTCAAATAAATTAAAAATATTTTAATTTAAATATTTCAAATAAAATTAATAAAGTTTATAAGTATTTCAGATCAATTTATTTAACTAGCATTCTTAACACAGTTTAGTTCTTTGAAATTATTTTTTCATGTTATTTCACTTTCACATAATTTAGTACAGTGCAATCTTTTTGTCCAGTACTAAGACTGATCTAATATTTGTAGTTATTTTTTGTACAAACTCGAACTTATCTGGCAGGTAAAGATTCTATCTATATATTAGAGGTAATTTTGACATAACTTAAGAAATTTTAGTTTAATATAATTTTTGTTGGACACCTCAAAACTCAATCGGTAGAGTAGAAAAGTATTTTTTCAGATTCAATTTTAATTTTATTTCCATTGAATTGTTTTATTGATAATTTTTTAAAAATAAATAATATAAATTACATATATTTATTTGAATGAAATAGAATAAATAATTCTTTTAAAAGGTTCATTGTGAAAAATTTGATAAAATTTATTAAAATATATTTGCTACTAGAGTGAGCTATGCCTGAAGGTGGGTTTAGCCGAGTGAGTTTGCATAAACGGCTCACATGACCTTTCAGTGCATGCAGCAGTGCCAGGGTCTTCGGATGTGGACGTGACTAACATTTTAAAATTGTTTAATTAATTAATTAATTAAAACTAAAGCATGATTATTATACAAATTATAAAAATTAAAATAAGGATTTGCTTTTCAACGTCGTGACCCCACCACCATCGATACACGACACATACCAAACCCCATATTTTAATATATAAAAATGGGGGAATGGGCGTCCCCGTCATCTTTTCTTTTTCTGGTTGCATTGTAATAAAAAACAAATAAAGAAAAACAACAAAACTTGTAAGAAGGAATATTAAAATGGTAACGATCAAGAGAGACTATAGAATATTGATATCAAAGTTTTATTTTTTCCAAATTACAGTTAAAATATTTATTTTCTGTTTGGAGTATTTTTTTTTTTAAGTTTTACAAAGTATATTTGTCTTTTAGTATTTTGACTTGTAATTATATTTGTTTGTTTTAAAATTTTATTATTGACTTACGTGGACAATGTAGAATTCCTGAATGGAATTGGCACTCAAGAAGTTACAATTAAAAGAAATATTGTTGATTACATTAAATTTAGTTGTATTTTAGGATTAGTTGAATCATTTATTTAAAGTTATCTTGTGTACTCCTCTTCAAAATTTCTAAAAACATGTTAGGTACATAACTAGTTAAGTTAGAGAAATGGTTAATAAAATAATTAAAAAGGTTTATAATTATGAGTTTCAATAGAACATTAACCATGTTCTATTTTATTCAGTATCTTAAAGATTCATTATGTACAAATAGAGGAGTACTTTCAAAAATAATAAATATTGATCTTTTATTACTTGTTTGAATATTTACTAATTTTGATTGTCAAAACACTTTTTACAAATAGACTTCTACCAACCATATCGATATTGAGCATAAAAAAAGATATTTTTAATACGAGTATTCAAAATTTTAATCTTTAAATAAATCAAAAAATATTAGTAATTATCAACTTGGTTAAAATATGAGTGTAAATAAATTAATATGTTTATGAATTATTTGAGTTTGAATTATTAATTATTAATTTAAGTTTCTTATTAACATATTTAATTTTTTAAATAAATAAGTTTAAAGGTTCTCATTCAAGTATATATTCAAATATGTGAGGGAGTGAATTTTAATGACCCAATATATGTAATTATTTTTAATATTGTGGAGAAAGTTATTTTCTTTTAACTCTTACCATTTCTTATTTACCTGATATAAGTAGAGTTAAAGATGTATTATTGTGAATTCTAAATTCAGTACAATACCTAAACATTCTAATATAATATTTTTTTCGTAAAAATAAATGTTTACAATACACCAATATCACATAATTATTATATATTTTTATTTATATGCATTCCAATTCAATTTATACATTTTTGCATTTATTATAGAAGAAGGCTTTTGAATTATTTGTAAAAATAGATTACAGCAATGAAGAATATTTTAATGCTATAAAATATGTAATAGCTCATACACCTAGATATCAGATTTATCATTTAAAATTATATATTTCAAAATAAAAATATTAATAAATTTCAATGTATCAATTCCCATATTACAATGATAATGACATAATAACTAGATAAATATAATAATGTAGAGAAATATAAACAATTTTATCATCGAAAAAAATGCTATTTAAAGTCTACAAAATACTGTCCTATCTTAACCAATAAATTTAAACTTATAAAAAGATGAATAACTATATTAGAAATATAAGAAAATAGAGAAATAAATAGTGATTCTTTTGTGAAATAAAATTTAAATATTTAGTTTTTCTATTTTTAAATTAAATTATAAAACAAATTAAATTTCGATTCTTAAATAAATTAACTTGATTTCTACCCTAACAATAACATTACTAGTTTTACCTTTTGTGTGGCTTCTAACAAATCTGCCAACTTTTATTGTGTTGTTTTCACAATATAAAAAAAAAATGTAATAGAATCGGTTTAATCAATAATCCGTAATTTCATATATTACTTCAAATAGGAAAAAATCAGTATCAAATTGTAAAATTTGTTAATTAATATTTAAAAAATATTTTAGAAAGTAGTTACTTATTATAAGTGAACATTGTTTACAAATTTCAAAAGAATGTCTTTGAAATAGGAAAAATAGACTCGTTACATTTAGGTGGTAAGTACTACGTACTAATACGCTTCTTTTGATTGTTCTTAATATCACAAATGAACTACATATTTAACTCAAACAGTTTTCGAATGAGTAACTTTTAGAAAACCATTCTCAATGAAGGCAAATGGAGAATAAATTATTTGATTACAAAATTGATAACAACTGTCACTTTTAGCTAATATATGGTTGAAATTACGCATATGCTTAAAATTTTGATTTGAAGTTAGTTAATATAATATACATGTTTTTTACAAGCCTCTTTTTGATCATGTCAACTTGTTCAAATTGTGGATTACTACCTCCTTTTTTGTTTTTGAATACAAATCTATATTCAAAATTTGTATGTTAAAGTTCTCAAAAGTTAATAAATATAACTTCATTGAATATAGATTTAAAGGCAGTCGAAGTAAATATGAAAAGGAAGGAAATAATTACACTTTAAAAATAATTTTAGACAATAATTGTGTGCATGATCATTATCTTTATTATTTGTTATATATAAAAAAAGTTGATAAACAATTCAAATCAAAGGATAATCCAACGGGTGGATGAGCTAAACCATTAACTACATTACCTCGCATTTAATTGGGTTTTCAGATAAAAAAAAAAAACACGCGAATGACTAAATTATGTGAATTACAAAAGAAGAAAACATCAATTATATATTTATGAGTGGATCATAAATAAAATATAATTATCCCCAAATATTAAAATAAATATTTTTGAATTTTTTCTTCAAAATTAATATATTTTATTATTAAAATATTTAATTTTTAAGTATTCAAATATGAGTATAAGTTTTATATTAAGTAAAAATAAAAAATTTAAATAACGTATAAAAAAAATTCATAAATCTAATGTCTTAAAATTTTGTATTAAATATTGTATCATTTTTTTATATGAGTTTGAGTCAATTTTCATTCTAATTTATCTTTCAGATATTTCTCTAATTGATCTTAAAAATAATCATTAAAATGTTGATATTTAAGATTTATAATACTAGTGAATTAAATAATAATAATAAAATAATAATTTAACACTAGTATTTTTAATAAGATCTATTTAATATTGTATTATATTAATAAAATATTATATATTAATAAAATTATAATATTTTATAATATCAAAAGTGAAATTTGAACAGATTAAAAAAAACTAAAGAACATTATGTATGGACCAAAGTTTTGGGATAAACCATGAAGCATATTCCTGGGCTTCTGAGTTATCGAGGAAGCCATTAAATTACAGTGAACCTTATTGTTGCCTTTGAGATGCCGCATCACTTATGACCCATGAGAAGAGTTGAAGTGGTCCAAATAAGGTGGCACCGTGGCCATGACCAATGAGGAAGATGGAAAGGTAATAATGAGTGAAAAATAGAAACAGTGAGTGGTCAAGTATGAATGAATGAATGTATGTGAGTGTGTTGGTCCCTTTCATGATTCATGATCAACACTGGCGTCTGCTTGCTTCCGTCTTTCCTAATCCATTCCTCGCCTTTCGTACCATCCTTGTCACACGTTGTGCCTCGACCCACTTGCATGCTTCATAGCTGTTCACATCTTCAACTTCACCCTCTTCTTCTTTTCTTTTCTTTTCAGTTTTTCCTACCAACACCAAACTCAAATTTCGAGCAAGAGAAATCAAAGTGAAGGGATGCCACCACCAACACTTCATTTCTAATTTCTCTCACTCAGTAGTAGCGAATTTCACTGCCTTATCCACTGTGCTAACTTCTAATTTCGTGTCACCCTTACGCACAAAAAGAATATCCAATTTTCCAAGCGGCGTACGACTCTTAACTTGGAGATCAGATATATCACGTCAAATAAGGTAAAGTTACATAATATTTAAGTAGAGAAAAATTTTATTTTATAAGTTAATTTTGGACGTATCATTTAATCTTAAATTTACTTCCTAATAACATATTATAATTTATTTTAACGAGATTAGTTAATTTTATCGTGTCTCTCATTATTACACTATTCATAAATATCTCATATATCTCATTTGAGACATATTATATTAATGTTATGCCTTGAGGGTAACTAGAATGCAATAACATTATTTAACTATAAAGAAAAAGTAATATCATTTTTTCTTGAAAAAAATAGATATGAAAGAATAAATTTAAAATAAAATTGTGTAGAAAATAAGGTTCTTTGTATTAAGAAAAAAATAATGAAAAATAAAAAAATGAAGAAAAAGTTTATGAGAAAATAATAAATGTGATTGGTATTTTTATTTTTTAATTGATAAACTTGTAAGATATAAATTTGTCCTTATAGTTAAAAATATTTGAAATAAAATATGATTAATTTGTTAGATGTGATTAATAAATTATTATTTTTTAGTAGATAAAATTATAAGATTATCAATTATTTTAAAATAAAATTTAAGTTATTATTATTATTTATAATTTTAAACATTAATATTCTTAGTATTTAGTACAATAAATTTTTAATTTATTTATAAATTATTATATGCGGATTTTATTACATAAGTTTTACAGTTCATACGAATTTTAAGTATAGATATATTTTATATTAATTTTATTTGTGGAAAATCGTGTTTCAAATAATTTTTTTTCAATGAAAAATAGCTCTAGTGAAAAAAAATCGATTTGTACTTTCGGGAAACATGTTAAAAAATATCTTAATACATGATCAAGTTGTTAAGCAAAGACAAGATTATTTAATGTCGGCATCAGACCATAAATCAAGTTGTTCTCTAAAATTACTCTTTATGCACAATGCTTTCTTTCTCTTTATAAAGTAATATTTTCAGATTCCTAAATAAGTTTCTTGACAAGATTGGTCCGTCTTCATATTTATATAAACCTACATGTTAGTTTGGTAATTTTCCATAGCTTATAATGAATTGACAATGTTGTCATTTTATATATGGCTGCAGTAGAAGATTATGCATGACTAGTGCATGTCAGCATTTAATCTAGAAGCAACTCACATAATGAGCATTAAAGTGAACATCACAACCACTCCCGGGCCCAGAAACAAATTGATATTTTATATCTAACCATTAGTCATGTAAATCATATTGGTTACATATAATAGCCAAAACAAAAATTTATCCAGCTAAGATATATATATAACTTACATCCCCATGTTTTCCAAGTAGCGAAGAAAATAGATAAAAGTTTCTTTGTTGACACCAAGCTAAAAAAAGAAAGAGTGCATTAGTTAGAATTTCAGAACAAATACTCAATACAACAGTGGAATAATCAAAGTGCGCACGCACTCTTCTTATGGTTGCTCATGATCTTGTTCATGATTGAGCATCTACTCTTGTTGTGTATAAAAAAACGTACGAATATGGTGGATTTATAGTGGACATGGAAAAAAAGTTTTGGCAATCATTTTCTTATTTCTTAGCCTGAACCCCCTACGTCCTAGTTCCCCATCATTACCTATTTCAATAATACCTTCATCAACTATATATAATCTCATAGTTCATGAATCCTACTACTCAAAAAGTGTATGCAGTAAATTAATCAAAACCAACTTATAATATTCTCAAGCCGTACCCCCACATGCATCCATCTTTATCTTCAATGATTTCTGGTCACTAACGAAAAACCAAACTATTACTCAAAGTGTTATGTATTATCTAGAATTACCCATTTTAAATTATATGAATTACTTATTATTAGCGGCGCAGGCAGAGGCTAAAAAATATTTTTAAGCATGAAATTAAAAAAATTGGAGATGACCGTGACATCGATATTTAGAAGTAGGTGAAAGAAACTATTTGAATGAATAATTGAACGAACCTTTGAATTATTTACATAAAGTGGTGTCTAGTTGTGAAACACCCTCCTAAATAGAAACAAATTAAGAAGAAGGTTGTGGTGTTATTACTTGTTTGTGAGAGGAAAGTGGAGCATGCTACCTTAGGCGTAACCTGCCCCCGAGAAAGCCCAAAATGAAGAGAAAAAGTGATAGAAGCAGTGGTGATTATACAAAGAACATAAGTGGGATTATACAAAACATCCACCAATTGGGCATTTTAAAGAGTGAAGATGCGAACAACGTGAAGCACCTGAAAAGAGGGAAAGCGGAAACAATTATGAATATTCTATGTTTCTTTAGTTTGTGTGCTTAGCTCATGCATCTACCAATTTTATTTGTCCTTGTTGAAGGTTGTGAGTTGGTAAGAAATTACAAGGAAGAGAGAAAAACATATAGCATTTGCTCTCACAGAAGGCAGTTAGAAAAATGAAGTGTAATGGACCAGACATGGTTTGTTTGGAAATGCAGAATTTTTGGTACTTGAGGAGATATTTGTATGTGGGAACATAGAAGTGCTGAACTTGATTTGGTGCGTGCGTCCAAACAGAGCCTTGGGGTTTGTCCCAAATTCTACGTGACATCTTCAATCTAATGAAGGGATGGGATGGGATCATATCACATGGCTATACCAATACGCCATCCAAGAAGGGACCCACATGTGGGGACCACCCTTGTTTTTTCGAAAATTAAATTTATTTGAACCATGATTTATTTTTTGCACCTCTTCGATAGTGTACGTGGTGCGTGTCAGAGAGTTTGTGATGGGGTGGTGGGAGGGACCACGGGTGAATATTTGGACGTTGCGAAGCGGTCCCATCACCGTACACGTGTATGATGATGGGAATGTACTTGGCTTATCCTACGCACGATCGCAAAAGTTAGCAGCGCGGCATGTGCAATTCTGCAACGGATATCAGAGGAAAGCCAGCGGGCTTTCCGAGTGAGCTCACGTCATGCCAGACCCAACCACAATCAAAATCTTTTCTTTGTTTTTTCTATTTTTCACTTTTCAAATAAAGAAGATCAAACAACAAAAGCAATATCAAATGCTTTTGCACAAAGCAGATGCACGACACAACTCCCTCACCAACTCAATAGCCAACAAAAATTTAATCTACTTTTGATATTTATAGTTTCGTTAATTACTCTCCACTCTTGTTCAAAATATCATAATGGATCATAAAGTATTAACTTACATGCTATTAAATGTTATTATTAGTATTTTACATAAATAATCTTAGCCACATTAACATTAATTGTCAAGGAATCGTAATGGCTTTAATTAAAAAAGAACTATTTACAATTAAATTTCTATAAGAACTGTCATTATATATTCAATCTCGTTGAATTCACATTTTTTACTTAAAATATGTTTAGATGACTTTTTTAACACCTCATTGTTCAAATTTAACATAATTGAAAAACTTAAAATATAAAAAAGTCTACATGTTAATATTTACATATTTAATTCTCGAGAGAGGTATGAATTACCCACCTAGAAATATGAGATAGTCAAAGAAATGTGTTTACAAAAACCTTTAATTGTACATACAAGTATTTAAAAAAATTGGAAATATAAGTTTCATTTAGATAACACATATAACCTAATCTCCTATGTGGATCATAAATCCTTGTTTGCTCGTGTGTTATTATACAATCCTCACATCGCAACTTGAATTGAACTTAAGGTATACACTTTTCTCAAATTGAAATATGAATAACTCATAAACCATTCATAATCATATAAAAAATATTTATTATTACCTCAATAAAAATCATTATGGAATCACATCACATTAATGTGTATATGAACACGAAAACTATAAGAATTTTTTGATGACAAAATTTATCCTAACACCATCTTAGTATTTTAAGTATTTTTTGTATAACTAACTATCTTTCGATTACCACGAATTGAGAATTGGAATACTTAATCTAGTCAGGGATAACAATAGAGTGAGATAAATGCAAGATCCACTATACTTATCTTTGTCTAATAGGTATAAAATTTATATCTCATGATGAGAAACATGTATAATAATATTCTTCAACCTAAATAACTATCAAATATCTTTTACAATATAATAAAAATCAAAGCAGAAGAAATCCACTATTATCAATTTTCTTTCAAAAATAAAATAACAATAAAAAAATTATAATTCATAAATTTAAATTAGAATAACAAATAAATTAGAAGGATCTTAAAATTTCAGAAAAATAATTATATGTATAAACTCGTCCTATACTTAATTTAGAAATACAAATATCACCCACGCTCATATTTATATCTTGTTAATGAAATATTTTTCGTTAATATGACAAAATTGAAAAATAACTACAAATATGAATTTATTTGCTATTCCAATTCAACTGCTATTCATTTAGATTTTTTTAGAGTCGTTGTCACGAAAACTATCAAGGCACTTCAATAAACACCTCATGTGTTGTGGAGAATGAGCTTTTGCCCTGGTTGATGTGCCCGCTCAAATCGGTTTTGGACCTGATACTGAATTTTTTTTTAAAAATTTAGACAAAATCACCATTGTTCCAAACAGATGAGTAAGGACTAAATTAGCAAAATCACGGATAGAGATTCTTAGTTCCTTAATTACGAAACTTTATTTACTTTTCCCATTATGACATGGGAAGGACGTCGTGTGTTTATACAGTGGAAAGTAGCTTATATGAGATTATAGTGCAGCTTGAATTATTTTTTACCAGCGTATTGTTAATTTTATTATATACTTTAAATAGTATATTCGTAAATTCTGATATGAAGCCTTAAATAAAACAAAATATTTATTGTTTAAGTTGAAAAAGTGAGGAATGTAACATGTAGGTTACGAGACACTAGAAAGCTGCGGCTCCCGTGAGACACGATTATTCGGATCCAATCATCTGCCACTTCTTTTAAGGCACCTTCTCTTTAATCATCCTTTGTCTTTTTCGTTTTACCATTGGATTTGGTGAAATATCTTACAATCGATGTACGTGAAGGAATCAGGGAATGTTTTTCATTTTCATTTTTTAACCAATTTTTTCACATTAATAATTACCCTTTTTTTCCATAGTTTCTGTGAGATACTGAGTTAAGGTTTAATTTTTTCGTTTCAGTATTTCATATCTAACCAACCTATATCAATTATTTAAGAATAAAATAGTTACAAAAAACACAACACAGTCTAGTAATATATTATGAGTTGCAACTTCTGTGGTTTTTCCACACATAAGTACGTGAAGAAATATAAAATAGTGATATTTTACGCTCCACTCAAGCACTCTCTACCTTTATATTTTTCTCTCTCTGTACTTCATGACATTTCTCTTTCATATGAAACAAAAGCACGTAGAAGTGAATGGATGAGCGACAAAATGACATGATTTTGGGAAGAGTGAAAATTAAAAGGTGAAAATCACCACGCATGTGTATTTCTTTCCAAAATTCCAAAGAAACGAACAAAAGACAACCTTCAAATACGAATACTATGTATGGAGTTAATTGTATTTTCAATCTTATTTTTTATTTAATTTAGTCTCATTAATAAAAACAATTTAATTTAATTTTTAAAATTTTAATTATAGTAATTATATAATCAATTTTCATCTTAATTACCTCTCTTCTCCCCTCCCTCACATCTCTATACCAAACTGGGTAAAGCTGACAAAATCATGGGTGGAAATGCAGTTGTTGTAACAAAGAGCAGACATTTGAGTTGCTGCTTTGTTAATAGGTTCAGGTGAGTCACGGACCAAATATACTCCGTCCTCGTACTCATAAAGACACAGTTTACTGAGTCCTCGAAGCCCCAACAATACAATATATAACACTCCTCAAATAAATAAATACCCTTTATTTTTCATATATATATATATATTATATATAAATATATATTTGCTTAGTTACGTGTTTAATGAAAGGAGAACAAACAGGGGAAGAAGACAAAAAGTAAAGGAGAGAAAAAGAGAGAATTATGTAAGAATAAAGTAAAAATAAAAATTAGCATTTGATACTAAACCTAGCAGAGTCACGTCCTATCTTTGACACAAGTTTTATCCTATTCAGGCATAATAATGAGAATTGCCCCAAGCCACACATCCTTCAATAGGACATTATGGGATCTTTCAATTCAATGTTCTCATTACGTTTTATTTTTTTTAATTTATTTTCAAAAACCAAAATATAATCTCTCGTATAAACTCAGTTCTTTTATTATTAAAAGAAAAAACGATATAGAGATGATTGTAGTCTAAGCATATGTCACTGTTATGTTTTACAGGAAAAAAAAAAGCGAAAATAGGATATGAATAAGACTTGCATATTAAAATAATTATTTGACACCCGAATTTCTTAAATAATTATTTCACAACCCTTTTAGTAATAAAAATATTATATTTAAATAATAAAAGTAAAGTTTTAAAATTGTTATACGATTACTTTTAGGGTTTTCGTGATTATTCTACCAAGACGACCTAACTTCAAATACGTAGAATGTATTTCAGTTTGGCATATTTTGGAACACAGAATTCATATATATGATCTACTTTTTGTATTTTGTTTTTTTGGATTTGTCTTTGGCAAAAGGTTCTGCACCGTTATTGTATACTTGAATTGAAATTTTTTTACAGCATGGTTTTCTTAGGGATCGAATTATTCATGTTACCTCCCACCCCACTCCATGCAGCAGCAGCCATTCTCCATTCTCTTTCTGAACCATTCCAGTTTCTAACCTTCAACCACCCAACCCCTTTTACCACTTCACTCCAATATACAATATCAAACAAAATTTTCCATTCTCTTCTTTCTTCTCTTTTCCTCATCAGTTCCACCACTGCAACGTTGGAGCTTGTTCATCCGAAAAGAAGTTGCAGGCCTCGTCCGCGCTGAAGAAATTGTGCTCCTCCATCTTCACCACGTACTGCGCCTGATACGCTTTCTGGAACTGCAAACAGTTCATGGAGGAAGTTTCCGGTGACAGCAAGAGATGTTCGGTTATGGGGCTGCGGTTGTTCTCTTCGTTCAAGATCGCACTCGAATCGCTGTCGGAAGAACCGTCTTTCAAGTCCACTGGGAAGAGCGAAGCGCCTCCGAAACACTCGTTGTTGTTGTTGTTGAGACACTCGTAGTTCAACTGATCCTCGGATTCCGAACTAGGCTCGCTCTTGCTTTGTTCCATCGTTGTTTTGTCTTCCGAGTCAGGCATCATTATCTCCTCCTTCACGGAAACCCCGCTCCCAGTGTTCTCTTCTTCCAGCCTCAATTTAAGCTCCTTTATCTGCAAACATATCCAATTTCAAAACATTGAAACAAAATTATTCCCAAGTAACTTTTAGAAAAATTAGATGAAGGGTATTTCATGAGCTTTTATTTGACAGAAATAAGACAATCAAAAAACAATTTTTACATCAGCTAAAAATTAAATTACCACTGAAGTTATCTAGGTTAATTTTTAAATTAATTTTTGTTTCTAACCTTCTAAATCTATTGATAGAAAAGTATGCTTAGAATAAACTACACTTCTTGTATCACTAGCAAGGATTTATAGCAAAGTTTATAGAAAATTCGACCAGAACCTCTTTGGGTAAATCTTGACTAAAAGGGTCAACCTTGTTAATAACTGAAACTATTTCAAATTGGACTGCTCTTATTCTCAGAGAGTAAAAAAATAAAATTTAACACGCAAAGTTAATTTACCAATAGTTGTTTGAGTTAGATCCAAAAAATCTAGTGTTATTGTATGGTGTACCTGCTTCCTTAAGGCTTCGTTGTCGTGATTGAGGGTGTCATAGTTAAGCTTGAGAGTATCAAAATTGGCTTTGAGGACACCGTAATCTCTCTCCAATTGTTTGGTTTTCCACCTTGCTCGACGGTTCTGGAACCAAACGGCTACTTGTCTAGGTTGCAACCCAAGTTCTTGGGCAAGTTTGACCTTCCTCTCGGGTTCAAGCTTGTTTTCAACCTCGAAGTTCTTCTCCAAAGCCTTCACTTGATCTACACTTAGTCGACGTTTCTTCTCAGATTGATGCCCCACTTCTTCAACACATCCTTCCTCGTCAAGTCCCTCAAGCATCACCGATTGGAACTCCCTGCCATACACGTGCTGTTGGCAGTTTCTCGTACCATGTTCCTCTAAATCATTGCAACACACACATAAATATAATCATTAGTATATCTATAGAAAACCGACATAACTGAAACAAGGAACTTGGATCTGTGTCTGAATTTAAAAGCAAGTGTGAATTAATTAGCACCTGTTGGTGGACAAATTGTGATGAGGGGAGTGGAAGAAGAATCTGAGCTGCTAAGTCTCTTCATGAGTATAACAGGAACCAAAGATGGGATCTTATTAAAAGAAGAAAGTGTTTTGATCCACTTTATTGTTGGTGGTCAATGTCTTTAAGATCTCAAAAGAAAGCTGAGAAGACAAGGTTTAATTTTCACTCAAAAGGAACCATGGAAAAAGAACTATCTTGTATTAAACAGCACCAATATTTACAATCTTGCAAGCAGCTATACAAGTACCACTTATCTCCATCAACACCCCTTTTTCCTTGCTTTCTCACCTCTTCCTCAACCTCTTTACCCATGAAATATTTCATACAGCAAAAACAAAACCACACACACAAGCCAATTTTTTCTCAAAATAAAAGAAAACCACAAACAAAGATGCTATAAATTTTTTCTCCAGTGCGTCATTTCGCATGGTTAAATTACATAGAAACTGAGAGAGAAAGAAGAAGAAGGGTTAGTTCATCAAGGATGAACAAAACAAAGAAACAAACTAGAGAGTGATGAAGAGTGAGAGATTAGAGAATGGTGAAGTATTTTCACAACCCGGTAGAGTTTCTGAATTGCACTCCCTTTATATAAACCCAACTGGGGATAGAATCTGACTGGGGTTAGGTGGATTGCTACTGCGGTTAACTTTCAAATGAAAATGAAACTAAATTCAATCCAAATGCAACTTTTCATCACCGGTTGTAGCCCGTTGCGCTTCCGGTTTCTTTCGACCGTTTAGTGACGGTGATGTTTCTTCGGCTTAGATTCTAACAACAATTATTAATTGATTAATAGTTAATTAGTTGTGTATTGTAGTAATATTTCTGTGAATACGGCTCGGCTCCATGAGTTTAGCTGACTCAAGATTTGGGTTTCGTAAGCGAATCACGCTCCTGCCAGAAAATTTTTTAGATTATTCTGATGGCGATATTTGCTTATTAATTTTTTTTTATCATACAATATCTTATATTTAACTAAAAAGACATATATCAGAAGTCTCTCTGAGTGATAACAGATTTGAAACCCTAGAAAAATCTAGGCCGAAATATGTATAAGTGTTAGCTTATTAAAATTAAGTATTCAAAAATTCCAATTCAATGAATTAAACTATGTAGGATGATTATAAATTAAATCATAATCAAGATCTACTCCTTATGAATAAAGAAGAGAACATGAGTATTATGTTATTTGATTTTAATTTTAATTTTCACTTCAGAGTAAAAATTATTATTTATATTATTATTATTATTATTATTATTATCCCTGTACATAATAGTTTTTAAATTTTCTCTAACTTAACTAATAGTATCTTACTACTAATGAATATATTTGACTTGTTTTAAGCCAACAAAAATTACTATGTTCAAGTTTGTGCCTAAAAATTCCTCATATCAAATCAAGTTTCATATTTTAAATTAAAAGTGAAAAAAAATTCTTTAAATATAACAAATATCATAAGTATATTTATTTTTAAAAAATTTAATTTGGTTCAATTTTTATTTTTTTTTTTGAAAAAATTTATTTAACTGACTTAGAATAGATATATAATTTATTTATTAAAAGTTTATGATAACAAACTTAATATATTATATTGTCATAAAATAGATACACTGTTTATTGATAGAAGACTTATAAATTACCATAAATCAATTGCTTTATTCTTCTAATTTATAATTAAATAAATGAATCTATTGAGAACATGTTAGTGATATATGTGAATTATAATCTTTATTTTAAATCATGTGTAATAGACATATGCATTTAGACATATGTATTTCAGGATTTCTTTTATATAAAATTTATGGAAGAATCACATAGGTTTATTGGATAAAGTAGGGATATAGTATAATATATTTGAGAAATTTATCTTGTCATTATTGTATAACTTCTCTATATGCATTTATAATTTATTTTGAAAAGTATGTGATGGGTCTATTCTATGTATGAATCTATCTAAGATTGGAGAGGAGTCACAAAACTATGATTAGAGTGTATAAGGATTAGACTGCCCTTACAGTGACTTAATTAATTTAAATTTATTTATTGTTGACTGTTCAACAGAAAAATACACTTCAGGATTCAAAATTAAGATTAATGTTCTATTCTTTAATTAATTTAATTTCTATTATCAAATATTTGATTTCACCAAAATATCAAATATAATATTTCACCAAAAATAAGTTAGATAGTGAACATAAACAAATAAATAGACTAAATAATTAAACAAAGACTAATACATTGGTCTCAAATAAGTAATAAAAGCACAAGAGAATAAATGATCATTATATTTTTTTTTGAAGACTAAATAATAAAAAAAATTGAAAAACTACTACGCTAGTTAAATAAAAAAAATGAAATAGTATAAAATTCATTATATTCCTTATTAAATTTTATTCTCTTCAACCTTGTTTTAACCAGCTTATACTTGAACCTGGGGAGGTAAACCAATTTTTCCTTTTTTTTTTTTCTGTAATTATTAAGATGTGTTGAAAATGGTGGTTAAACCATTTCTGTACATTACACTGTGCTGAAAATAGTGTCTGTTACGTATATCAAATTCATTTGTGTATGATTAAGTTTTTACTAGAGTTCCTTGATTTTATATTAGAAGCAATTGTGGCAGAGTTGTATGTTAAAAGCAAAGTTAGTCAGATATTAAAACTAGAACAATCTTTTTAAAATTAGTTATATTTTTATGACAATGTTAATAACAATATTTTATTTAGTAAAAGAATTATAGAATATTTTATAATCTCAATTTGATTAGAAGTTATATACAAAATTAATTAAAGATAATAGTTAATTAAATTTTAAGTGAGAGGCAGTAATGGGTATTTGTGTTTTATAGCTCTTTTTAGTTGGCTATTATAAATTTTTCAGGAAGAAAGGGATGACATTAACTACATTATTTGAGCTCAGTAGACTATTTCCTTAATTATATTCTTTAATATTATAATTAGTCAAATTTAATATATAATTCTATTTCTTGATATCCAATATATTCCATGAATAAATTGATATGAAAATTCTTTAAAATATTTAGAAATTTTAGATAAGAGTGTCTGTTAATAGAAAAGAAGCACAAATTGAAGTTTTAGTGAGGTGTGACCCTTCCTTTTATGACAATGTTAAGTGGACAAGTAAGTGGAACTTTAGTCATACACCTCTAGTTTATTTCAACATTCTTTCACTGTTTATATTCTCTATGATTTAGTCAAAATCAATTAATATGATAAACACTTCTCTAAAAAAAATCTATTAATATGGTTTCCAAATTATATATATTCACATATTTTGTTCAAAGTATCTTTTACATGTGTAAAAGTTTTGATATGAGGCATAAAGAAGGTCAGCCAAGATAAAACTATATTAAACGAAACTGTTGTCGAATATGAAGAAGTTTAAAATTTAAAGAAAAAAATTCTTAATAATAGAATAGAAATTAATGATATAGGAATAACTTTGTTGAAGGTTGTATAATTTGGAGTGTTTCACACTATAGTTAAAATTATTTTCTATCTCTTCTAAATGTAAGAATAATATATTTTTATATTGTACATAAGAGTGATTATGTCTAATTAAGATTTTATTATGTCCAAAATATAGTTATAATATAAATATAAATATATATATATATATATATATATATATATATATATATATATATATATATATATATATATATATATATAATTTGGTGACTTATTTTTGGTTGTCAATTTATTGACCATTTTCTCTTGTTATTGTGATAATTAATTTACGATTATTAAACAAATTAAAGACTCATATTGTGGTACACGAACATCCAATTGCCATATATTCCCAAGTTGATATCCAAAATATTCCACATAAAAAAATTGTTTAAAAATGTTAGTAATCTTAAAATTTTAAGACACGAGTTCTTATCTCAGTTGAAAATACCTTAGATTAGATCGAATTCAAAATCATCTCAAGCTCTAATTATTATTTTTTTAAATAATAATTAACATGAGTTATAATAAAAAGAATATTTCAAAGTATGACCCACGCAAACACTTTTCTAAAGAGACATAAAGAGCATATTTTGACGTGTTTAGAATTATGCCATGACTTGGCGATAATGTAAAAGTTGCAGGTCTTGTTTGAATAAATATTTAAGAACAAGAAAATAGCATAAAAAATATGAAATGGTATTTTTTATAACTTAAACTTATTTTATATAAAAGAAATTTTACATCAACTCTATTATATTAATATTTTAAAATAACAATGCTTAATTTACATATAAATTAATTTAATTTATATGAAATTTTGTTTTAGTTTTAAAAATACTTACAGAAAAATTTATCAACACTATTTTCTTTTTCCGTTTGAATGTGGTTTAATATCCATTTACTTATCTTCTGTGAAGTCGAGTAAGATTAGTCTAAAGCAAAATCTTATGATTGTGTCAACAATGATCAAGGACAAACAAGAAAAAACTACCATTTACTTAATTTCCCAAATCAAGTGAAAAAAGTTATAATTAAGTATTTTTCACACCAATCTTAAAACTCTTTTAAATTAAAATAAGACATGTTTGTAGTCATTACTGTATATTTTTGTTGACGTCACTTCTCACTCTTATGGACAAATTTGGCAACTTAATGGCGTCTTACTGTCCTCGCAGGGCCCTTTTTTAACCCACTTTACGACACCCTTAGGCCCACATTGGGCCCACTTTCAGGCCCTACTAGCAAGTGCTGCTTTTTTGTGGGCTCCACTTAACGGGTATCTTATTTTTTTTTTCTTTCATAACTGAGCACTTATAATTTCTTAGGATCCTGTTTCAGAGGTGCTCGTAGATCTAATTGTCATTTCATCCAAAGATTTAGTTTTGTTTGGATCAGATTAACATACACATATATTGACATTCCCTGTGAGAATATACATTATAATGTTTTTTTTTTTTTTTAAAGAAAAGCTTAATAGAATTAGCGTAATGTAAAAAGTAGTTTTGGTATAATACTTTTTGAATAATAAAGAGAGATAAGTGTATAAGGATAAAAAAAATATGAAGTGTTTGC
>Ga0209700_105684_pt1 | contig 20601 bp, 11 predicted proteins | sample SiratroredBW_FD_187528 | JGI IMG/M metagenome (GOLD analysis project Ga0209700, IMG submission 187528) | Root nodule microbial communities of legume samples collected from California, USA - Siratro red BW (SPAdes) (version 2) | ecosystem: Host-associated > Plants > Roots > Nodule | place: USA...
TTTTAATAATTTCTGAAAACATATAATCTGATTAAACATAGTCTACTCTTAACAGTTCAGAACTTGATCAATAACCAGTATATTAGTTTTCTAGAAATCTGCAGTTTCGCAACTTACTGGGTTTACTATTTATCAGTTTGATTTTCCGAAAAAACTAATTCTTCACAGTTGTTGATTAAAGATAGTTATCATACAATTAACATAGTCTGTATTGTTTGACAAAAGGTTCTTTAATCAGTAAATCATTATAAACTTGAAGTTGATCTAATTCTTTGATTTTTTGAATTAATTTCTCAAGAACTGGTTTTACTATACATAATGCTTTCAAGAACTAATTTCTAGTTCCAGTTTATTGGATATGTTTAACTGATATTGTACTAAAATTGTTTGTTGAACCTTTGTTGTTTGCTTTACATATAATCTTGAATAGTTTTCTATAAAAATTATTCATTCTCCAAACAGTTTGCGAAAATTTTCAAGTGTTCAATTCACCCCCCCTCTTGAACTTGGCCAAAACATATTTTACATCTATGATACCAAATCTACTTCTAAGATTTGTACTAGTACACTTTACAACATAGATAACACATACATGATTTGGCTGATGAGATAAAAATATGGTTGTACAAAATGAATAGAGAGTGCATTTAGTATATTTTGTCATGTATGCTAATAAAGTGTCATCTAGCTTCAAAGAGGACTCCTTTGTAGAAGAAGGTATTGTTTTCTCTAGAATTTTCTTTATTTTCCAATTAGAGACTTTAACTTTAATATTGATCAATGGGTTAAAGGAAAGGTGACTTTATGCCTCACTTGATAATGTTGCAAGACCTTCTCCAGCTAAGTCTTGTAGAAGTAAAGGCCTCCACCATTAATAATGACCTTAAGTACTCTTAATTGTGAGAAGAGATGTTTCTTCAAGAGTTTGATTCTCCTTCTTGTTGGTCTTCTCACCTCAATCATCTCCTTAGTATGAAGAAAATTATATTTGATGTCATATTTTCTCATACCATATTGCACATGATCCTAACCAAACATATCACACTTATATTATTATAGAAAATAATTGTGTTTCCCTTTAGCAAACCTCAAATAATCCATTACACCCTTTAGCAATATGCCCATCTTTCTTGTTTCTACCAACACCATATATTCCACCTTTGTCATTAGCATAACCATTGTTGGTTAGATAAATGCTTTCCATCTAACCATAAACATGCTAGTGGTGAACACATAAGCAATTAATGGACAGTCTCACATTTAAGTTTTTTATAAAGTTTGAGTACGAGTATCATAATATATTACATTATGAATTACCCTTGAAGATATTTTCAACAGCTTTATTTCCCTTTAGGTATCTCAAGATCCTCTTCAGTGACTGTCAATGCTTCCTCCTGAGCCTACTCACATATTTGCTTACGTAACCAACTACTTGTGTGAGGTTCAATCTAATGCGCACCATGACATACATAAGACTTCCTATTATGCTTGTCTAAGAATAGGAGCAATGTATTCATTATCCTTATTAATCTAAGAAATATTGAACTTAGAAATGTGTCAAACATTGTCAAATATGTGCCTATGACTTTATCATATTTCATCTCAAAATAACTTTCTTTTATGTACTTCTTATGACAAAAAAAGGCTTCTTTTGGGCTTGATTCCTCTTGATCTCCATCCTAAAAATTGTCTTTGTTGTCGTAGGCTTATGACACAAATGAACTAATAAAACTTCAAATACCATTGTTTAAGAGATTGTTTCAGTTTGTCCAATGACCTCTTTAGCTACACATGCAATCCTCCCTACCCTTCACCTTGAAACATTCAAGTTGATTAATTAAAATAGCTTCTAGTAGGTGACTATAGAGAAAAGTCGTCTTCACATCCAATTGTTAAAGCTCCATGTCTTTACTTATTGCCAGGGTAAGTAAGACCCAAATGAAGTGTGCTTGACCACCGAAAAGAAAATCTCATTGTAGTCAACATCCTCCTTCTAAGTGTAACCTTAGTTACCAATCGAGCCTTGAATCATACATATTTTATTATAGACATGTCTTCAAATGTTCTACCATTAGATGCCTTATCTGATGTAAAAGTTTCATCAAACAATTTACCATCATATGCTCTTCCTAACATTGATACATCACCACCAACTTTTCCTAACATTGATACATCACCACCAACTTTTCCTAACATTGATACATCACCACCAACTCTATCAATAGACACTAACCTTGAATTTTCACTAGATCTTTTAATGTCAGACTCATACATGAGACCATTTGGTGCTCCAATGAGGTTACCTCCAAGTGAAATGATGTTTGTTTGAGGGGGAGCCTCCAAAAGAAGAAGAAAAAGCTTAAGCTCAGAAGAAGCTTTCAACCATAAAGAAAATGCACAAGTTACCACTGATGAGGTGTAGATATTTATCAAAATTTACAACTCAAAGAAAGCATTTCAAACTATTGAATTGCAGATTTTGATGAATCATGCAACCCAAAGTTGATGTCAAAGGAGATACCTCTCAGCATTTCAACCCAATATTTGTATATATGATCTAATGCTCTAAAAATTGTAAATATTTTTCATGTTATTCTTTATTCTTTTTCAAGCAACATAGAATGGGGTGGATGGTTTGAACAAAAGTCTAACACCTTGTAATTTTAACTAAGGGCTTAAACTAACAAAGTGAGAATCATTCTTTTAGCTTCTAAATTCTTAATTGTAACTCGTCCTTTATATGACACAGATCAAGATTGGTCTTATTCATAGATTATTTAGTATTGTGAAGTTTATCCCTATAGAAAGGAGAAATTGATATTTCATATCACTCTTCTAAGCGTGAACCTTGTAAACCAACAACTTATTATTGTATATCCTAGAGAAACTTTGTGTACTTAGTTAGAGAGGCCTTGTGTAATTGAGATTAACCTTAGGGAGAGTTTAGTAGATAACTAAAAGTGATTTTTGTGTGCTTATTATAAGATATAAGCGGCAGAGAAAATATTTACGTCCATTTGATTACTTAATGGAACCCTTTGTCCTTGACATTAGAAAATTGGGCATAACCTAGTTTAGGGGTAAACTAATTTATGATATTACAAAACATAAGTAAGCATACTACAGAAAAAAAGGAAGAAGACCTTTTAGATTTCTTTTTCTATTTGTTAGTTTATGTGGGTTGGCCCATAAGCCCACAAACTTGCAGTTAGTGGTCGATTAGGTTTATTAACCCTCAGATATCTTGCAAATTAACTTGTCCCACCATTTTTTGTTGGCCAAATGTGAGGTTGGTCACCCCATATTGCCACCCCTGGAGTTAAATTTTATTTTAATATTATGTTTTAATGAATTTCTCAGTATTTCATTAGAGAAACTAACCTTAGTCTTTACTTTAAGAGAAGGGACAAGTTTAGGTTAGTGTTCTACTACAATGCAAACTACGTTGGAAATAAAGTGGGAAGGAAAACACAAGTGGAGGTGGATGTCATTTTATTCGAAGAAACTCAGTGTCATGGGCAATCAAGAAGCACAAGATAACATCTCTCTTAACAACAAAAGCAAAGTATATCTTAATTGCAAGTTGTTGCTTTCAACTACTATGGATAAAATGTCATATAAAAGAGTAAAACATCTATAAGAATACCATTCTTATACTTTGTGATAATAACAGTGCTATCTCTAAAAGTTTCATCCTATATTCATGTGTTAAAAATATTAAAATCAAGCATCATTTTTATAAGAATCAAAAAAGAGACCAAAGCCTATAATATTTATACCTATAGAAGATCAACTTATTAAAAATCTTTACCAAACTTCAAATAAAAAATAGGCTAGTTCATCTTAAAGATCTAATGGAGGTGACCTTCTAGGTAAAGAGATGCTTAATAGCAAAACAAATATATAATAAGTATATGCATTGAAAAACAATATTTTGAGTTGCTCATACATAATTTGTATGAAGTATTATTGATTTAACGTAGTCCATCCACATGTATTTCACGAGTCTTAGTTAAGAATTAATCAAAAGGTTATGTATTCTAGTTTATAATACAATATTTTTTTTATGTATTAAATATATTTTTGAAGAATTTAAATTTTATCATTTAATACATAACAAATACTTTCAAATTCTGGAATAGAAAAATAAAAGGTATTTAATACAATTACGATATGATAGTTTTTAAGATAAAATTATAATTTACTAAAAATATGTATTTCATCGTATAAAATTAACCTGTTAAGTTTTTACTACTATATCGACATATAATAGTTATTCGCGAACTTCAAACTTATAATGATTTAGGTCTAACTTCAAGGTCAAATCTGAATGCACTTATTTATTATGATAAAACTAATGAAGTTGAACTTAGAAGTTAAGAAAGTAGATTTATTAGTAGAGTAATTAGAGACGCCGATTAAATAATAGATTGACTAATTGTATTGTATATTAAAATCCAGGTTGTTATGAGCAACTTGTAACGTATGGTTGTCAATAAGCTATACATTCCAAATGCAAATAGTAAATATAAATGTTGGAGTGAAATTTATATTTTAATTTTTTTTGTTTTTCCTAAAACGTAATCGCTTTTCGTATTACTACTGAAATAGAGACTACGCATGTTTTCAAAGTTATGCACAACTTTTCGTTATTCATACCTTGTTTTTAAAATACAATTTTAGTTTTTTATTTTATTTTATGTAATGTTAATAAATTATATTATATATGCAAATTTAATATTAATGTCTGTTTTCATTTTTACAGAATATTAATAAATATTATTCATAATTTGTCGGAACTTTACTTCTGAAGTGAGAGTTCACAAACAATAACTATTAATTAAAAAAAATAATTGATGGAATTATATTAGCTTTAATTTTTGTGATATACTTATTTGCATTCCCACAACTATTAATATTCAACGTTTTATGCTTTATTTTCTGAAACATAATTTCAACAATATATATATATATATATTGTTGTGGTGTGAAATTGAACTATGTGTAATCTTCATATGAAATTGGACTATATATTGATATTGATATTAGTTTTGGATTTAGAATTACAATTAAAATTTGATTTAAATTTGGATTTGAAATTCGAATTAGTAATCAATTTAAACTTTCACTTACAACTTATTTGTATGAGTACAATTTGATGAATATAACTATAAAATTATAAGTACATTTTTTTAAGGTTTATAATTACAATTTGGTTGATATTAATAGTAATTTAACTTTTACTTACAACTTGAGCTATTTGTATTAGTCCAATTTGATGCATTTCTTATAATTATAAAATTATAAGTATATTTTTAAAGGTTTTAGAATAGTAATTTGGTTGGTATTAATAGCAACTTAATATAAATTGTAATTTCTTGGCTAATAATCTGATTCATCATTCGGATTTATATATGTAGAGAGAGAGATTTCAAATTTACATTCAAATTCAAATTGTTATGAGATAAAGTAATAATTATTTTTTATTTATCATTTTTAGTGTCGGCTCGATAGATTAGATTTTTTTTAATGCATTCGCTAGAGAGACATTCGCTAGGTGTTAGAACGTGGTTACTCACTCTATACCTTCTTAATTTTGTTTATTAATTAAAATATTTGCTTTTTGTGAAACTAAAGTTATTTTTCTTTTATTTAGTGTTACTTATATTATCACTAACTTCTAATAAATATTTAAATTTTTTATTCTTTTTATCAGTTAAGTTGACATTTACTTTAAATAATTAATTAATACTTATTCCAGTTAGCATGGATTCAACCTATACTAGTACGATTCCATATTTAATTCAACCAAATATGATAGCTTCCAATATTGGAGAATGTTTTTGAGCCATACAATACCAATATTATCATAATTTAACGTCGACTTTTTCTACTTTATACATGCTTTTGACAGAAGTTAAAGACATATCTTCTTTTAGTAATATTATATAAAAACTAAACATTATAATATTATTTCATAAATAAATATCAACCTTTCAAGGAGATATTGTTGTATACTATCTTACAAATAACAAAGTTTTGCACTTGTTCGAGGCACTATATGAATATAACTTTCAATAAGAAAATTATAGCAGTTTTCACTTTTATTTCTTATCTACTTAAAAAGAGTTATACATAGTGTAGTTATGTTTTGCTACCGTTCTTTGAGGTACTAAAAGAAAAACTTGGACACAAATTTTTATATATGAATTAGATATTTGGGTCAAAACCATAATTTAAGAAAAGAATAAGTCCACAGAGGAATCCTTACCAGCTTTGCAAGTGGTGCATTGTGAATAAGATCAAGACCATCATTTAAAGATCAGACTAAGTCCATTAGAGCTATGCTTATCAACAACACAATTAATTAATGGGTTTAAACATCTATTTGAGAGAGGGAAAAAAAGTCAAACACTGTATTAATAAATTTAATATTGTTATCTAATCAAATTTTTTATTTACTTTTGCAATAATTATTTAAAAAATACATTTATTTTTACATAATATTCAAATACTCTATTGTTTTACGAATTCTTTTTACGTAAAAACTAAAAATATATAGTTTTTCATTTTAATAAAATAGATATGATATTTACTATTTTTTTTTAATTTTTACTTAATAAATACACAACACACAAGTGTAAATTGATTAAAAATTAGATCAAAAGAAAAATGATAAAACAGTAATTAGCATTATCTTAAACTTTTTTTTTTAAAAAAATGAAGTACTAGTGAATAAGACATTTCATAATTAAAAAAAGGACCGCCACCTGTTTACAACCCACAAATTTTTCACTCCCACTTGCAACCGATCTTATTACTTTCATATTCAACAATTTAAAAAAAATGAAGTACTAGTGAATAAGACATTTCATAATTAAAAAAAGGACCGCCACCTGTTTACAACCCACAAATTTTTCACTCCCACTTGCAACCGATCTTATTACTTTCATATTCAACAATTTAATTTATATTTTAATTAAATAACCTAATTCAATACATTATTATTATCTATGGTTGTTATATGGATCTAAAAGAAAAACAGTAATGTCAAAAGTATTTTTTTCATTAAAAAAAAAGTAAGCATTTAACACTAGTGAATTAAAATAAGATGAATAGGACTAGGTCATTGTTTAAGAAGGAACCAAAGACTATGTAAGTTCTTGAAGGCATGTACTCATATTATATATAAAGAGTATGTAATAGATATACAAAACAAACCTTCCCATCTCAATAGGTTTGAGTTGAAGAAGATCAATGGGTGGCATTGCAAGAAAATGGAGAGAACTTAGTGGGAGAAGCAGGGAGAAGCAATTGGAAAGGTGTGCTAGAGCCTCTAGACATTGATCTTCGGCGTTACATAATACACTACGGAGAACTTGCTCAAGCTACATACGATGCTTTCAACTCAGAAAAAGCATCAAAGTTTGCTGGGAACAGTCGATATTCTAAGAGGGAGTTCTTTGGCAAAGTTGGTTTGGAAAATGGGAACCCTTTCAAGTATTCGGTGACCAAGTTTCTTTATGCAACTTCCAAAGCCAGTGACTCTGAGAGGTTTCTCTTGAGGTCGTTTTCGAAGGACGCTTGGAGCATGCAATCGAATTGGATAGGGTATGTTGCTGTTGGCACTGATGAAGGGAAAGAAGCATTGGGGAGGAGGGACATAGTGGTTGCATGGAGAGGAACCATTCAGGCTGCGGAATGGATTAAGGATTTTCATTTCCATTTGGAACCTGCGCCGCAAATTTTTGGTGATGCTGCTTCTGCACAAGTGCACCATGGTTTTTACTCTCTTTACACCTCCAAAAACCCTGGTTCAAACTTCACTAATACCAGTGCTAGAAGCCAGGTAACATTTATTTACGGATTCAAGGAGAATTGTACAAGTTGACTCTATATATTTTGTCCTATGCATAACCAACTTTAGTAATTTATTTTTCAAACATGGTATTTTTAATCACATATACCTTTGATCATAAAATATTGGAAGTACACTTAATTTTGGGGAAATAATTATGTAATGAAAAATCCTTGTTTGTCAGCTACATATACAAACTTTGTCGGATCAATGTTAATTATATATCTTGAATGAGATTAATGAGTATCATAAAAAAAAAAAATCATAATAGCACAGAATCAAATTCGTTTTTTTGAAAATACAGGTTCTACTTTAAGTATTATTGATAAACCTCATCGAAGATGATCAGTTAGGTTTTTGAAAAGAGCTCATTTAAATTTGTCTGAAAAGTAGTTTGTTAAAATTATTTTTAGAAGACATATGGTGTGGATTTAACAAATTGTAAATACTAAATATGTTTTCTACCATACTCTTGCTCTGTTTTTCAGTAAGTTGTAATTTCATTTTTCGTATAACAAAATTATTGAATAGTTAGCTAAAATATATGCATAAAAGTTACTTTTATATAAGGTTATATAATTTCTTGATATATATATAACTTTTTATGTTAAAAATTGTCTCTCCTTAAATATTTTTCTGAAAAGAAATGTTATTTGTTGAACAATTACCGTAAAAAGAAAGAAAAGAGAGAGAAATTTAAGACAAAATATTTTCATTTTATTCAGCAATAGAAATTTTACATATACGTATTACTTCCCCATCTGGCTACGGATGGTACTTATTTGTAATTATGAATACTGTGTATTATAAAAATGTTAATACACAATTCAAAATAATAATATTTTAATTATATTTATTTTATTTTTTAATTTAAAAGTTTAATATGTATTATTATACTATTAAAGTTAGGTTGTAGGGTAGGGTTATGTAAGGATTATGTTTGTCTTGTAAATGATTTGTACGAGGAAAATTTTGCAGGTGCTTGAGGAGGTTGGAAGACTGGTGGAGCAATACAAGAATGAAGAAATTAGCATAAGTGTGACAGGGCACAGCTTGGGTGCTGCACTTGCAACATTAAATGCAGTGGACATAGCTGCCCAAGGGTTGAACAAACCCAAAGGCCAACCTCAGAAACCGTGTCCCATCACTGCATTTGCATACGCGTCTCCTCGTGTGGGAGACTCAAGCTTTGAGCACGCCTTCAATGGCTACCAAGATCTGCGAGCACTGCGTATTCGTAATGAAACGGATATTGTCCCGCTTAGTCTCCCTCTAGGCTTTTCCGATGTGGGGGAGGAACTAGTGATCGACACCAGAAAATCCCAGTTCTTGAAGGATGGGGTGAATGCGCATAGCTTGGAGGGTTACTTGCATGGAGTTGCTGGAACGCAAGGGAAAAAGGGAGGTTTCAAGTTGGAGGTGAATCGTGACATTGCACTTCTTAACAAGCACATGAATGCATTGAAAGATGAATATCTTGTTCCCGTGGAATGGAGGGTGCACGAGAACAAGGGTATGGTTCAACAATCAGATGGTACTTGGAAGCTTGTGGAGGAAAATGAGGATGGTTTTCAATCCATACATACCAGTTTATAAGTTGATTTTGTATTCAATGTCAGGATTGGACTGTTTATTCTTGTAGTGTTTGTGAACGTCTTTGGTAGCTCTTACCAAGACAGATGGCTGTTTTTAATAAGTGACTTGATGTGAATAATGCTTTTCAAAGTGTATTGTTCGTAAACTGTATCCCTCATATTTTAATGTATTTGAATTTGATTATCTTCTAATTTAGAGTCTACTTGAACTTAAAAATGGAGCATTTAAGTATGTTGAGGATTCGTTATTTTAATTTTGAAGTCTACTTGATGTTAAGATATAGGGTATTTAAGTGTGTTAGGAATTTGCTATGTAAAATAGGGGTGTTCTAATCTTGCTTCTTGGTAGTATTTCATTGTTTATCATTTTTGTGTATGAGGAGATAAGATTAGTTAGATTAGTTTATTCGATGTAATGGCTAGTGTCAAAATATTACAATCCAAAGTTTATTACATATAAAAACCAAAACATTTAAATGTGTTGCGGTGTTGACGATGAATTTAATTTTTTTTGGAAATGTTTATCTGGTTATTAAAAAATAACTTCATATATATGCTAGAAAATAACTTCATATATCATATGTGAGCTGGAAGAGAAACAAGTCAATCATCTATTTTTAAAATGTAAAGTTGTATAGAGTGTGTGGAACTAATGTAATGTATGGTTTGGGGGTGAATGGAGTGTATCAACACCTTCAACAATTCTATAGTCTCCAACTAAAAAAAGAGTATCTGTGATTAGTTGTTATATGAATCATTTGGAACAACAGAAATAATATTATCTTTAGAGATATGGTGGCAAATACAAATGAAATTATTATTACAAAAACAAATTTTTATTATCTTTAGAGATATGGGCTAGATAATTAACAAATATCCAAAACTTAACTTTTTATATTTAGATTGGTGTTTAAACCCTGTAATATGCTTAAAATCTTTCAATTAAATTTAGGATTGTTTATCAAAAGAAGATTGTCTTTTGTTAAGATTGTCTTTTACTAACAAAATAGTGTAAATGCATTAGTTTTGCCTATTAATGGTTTGATGCACAGTGTTGGTTATGGGAGAAGGATGTTAGATGTAAACTTGATGCAAAATTGGAGTGATGGAGGGACAAACTTTATGTAAGACCAATCAGATATTGAGCAAAAGCCAATCGAAAAGGAGATTCTAGTGCAATAAGATTAGCAAGCCATATGCTAAATAAACCAACATGAATTTCCCCCAAATCTGATAACCACCATTAGGTAGTACTCCAGAAGCAACATCCATCTCACAGCACACATTTGATAAAGCACATATTAAAAGTCGGAAAACAAATATGGAAAGCACTACCATGTTGAAAACAAATTCAAAATCAAACTAGACTTAGGTAAAAAGCTGCTAACAGACATGAATAGAAGATGTGAAGAAGAGTTGAAGAAGCCACACACTACTTTAAATTTGCAGACATTACTTGATGTTGTCTCCCATATATTTGTTCTTGTTTTTTTTAACTTTTATGTATTCTTAGGAGTAGAATAGAGAGGAGGAGCTTTGTAAATGCTCTATTTTATTTATTTTATTATTTGCTGATAAAAGATATATTATCCTTGCAACACAATCTTGTAATAATCTTTAAAACATAAAAATAAATAGAAAAGACTACTTTTGAGTTTTCCAGAAAAAGTGACTATAAATAACTAAAAATATAAGTTAAGATCATTCAAAAGTCAAGTTCTATACATACTAGGTTCAAATATATACCTTTTATGAAAGTGTCTATGATTTTAACCAATTTACCTAAGTTTGAGGGACAAATTATATTTAAATAAGCATCTATAAAATTCAATCATTCATGTCCATATGTCTCCCCAACAATGACAATTAATATTATATTAATGATACAAGTTTTTAAGGTAATTAGTTATTGGTCCTTTGACTTTTTTTTTTATCACCATATTAAGAATCCAAATATATACTTGACCTTTACAAACTCTTTAGTTTATATGATTACAAGCTCTTTCTTTTCAATATTCAACATCCTTCTTTTTCTTTATTATTGATTTTGTGATGGCATAAGAAATGAAAGATTGATTCTTAACATGTAAAGCCAACCAGAAAATACATATTTATTGTTTCCTAGTAATTCAATCAATTATTACTCTTCTTGTTCTAATTTCAACATTCTTTCCATCCATGACTAATGTTGATTTTCTTTTAGGCTTTTTGCTAGATGGGGTCATCTTTAGTAAAAAATAGTGTTTAAATATAACTTTTTTATAAACCTTTCATAGTGTGTGTTCTAGTTTTCCTCCATTCCACATTTAGTGAGGAAAACTTCCATTTCCTTATACTATTCCTCACAATCTTATGATCTTGTTTAAGCCTTTGGAGTTTAAGAATTGTCTATTTTTTCTATAAAAAGAAGAAATAAATCTAGATCATAAACAATCTTTGAAATATCTTCAAGTGGTTATTCCTCTTCTTTCACCATTTTCAATCCCTTTTGCTACTTGGTTAGACTAAATTAAAGTATAGTTTTCAAATTCTAAAACAACCATTTTGGTAATGTCCATTTCACTTAGTTTATAAGAAAATAAAATTTGATCTATTTTCCTTTCTTATTTTATGTATACATTGAGATTAGAACTACTACTAAAATTAGAAAGTTTTACATGATTTTTTAATTTTTTTTCAATGTTCAATCCTTCCTCGTCTTGATCTCTCTCTCACATCTCCCATAATATGAGGAAGGCCTTGAATAACTTCTATCTCTTCTTTCTCTTCTAGTATGCATCAATTCAATTATGCTTCTCACCAAGTCTTGAAGTTTTTACATAGTCATGTGGTCCCTCTCCATGTTCACACTTCCCATATCCTCTCTTTGATTTCTTGGTGGGCTTGAAGACATCTTAAGAAATTATACAAGAAAACTACACAAAGAAAATAAACTAGATGGAAAAGAGTTAGTAAAAAAGGTTCTTCTTAAGAAATATGAATTTAAGCTGAAGTCATCCTCAATAAGTTTTCTTATAGTAAGGTGAAATTTCATTTATTTAGTATAATTTAGTCATATCTCTAGTCAAAGAAAGATGATGCAATTCCTTGCATGCTAACTTACGCCAATGTTCTTCCTTTCAAGCGTTTTGATTCGTTTCAACGTAAATGGAGTGAATGTAACATAAACATTATGAAGAAGTGTAGATGTATGTTTTTGTGAAATCTAGGTGAGGTTAGACGAGCACACTAAGAGTAAGTCTATAAGAGGTATTGAACGAGACTACTCTAAAGAGAGTTTATGAACAAATATAAGAGGCTTAATTTGGCCATCATTTCATTACTCATTTATAAACTCAATTTCATAGCCAAGCACTCTTATTTATAGTCTTTTATATGTCTTAACTTGTAGCACAAGCTCCTAAAATCACCTCCACTCACACAGTGACATGTGGCAAAGCTAACTTGTGGAGAAAGCTTTAGAATCCTCTACAATGACATAGTGAAATTTGGCAAAGGCAACTTACAACCCAAGCTTCAAAATCCTCTCAAATGAGAGGTTTCCATGTGTCACAAATGAGAGGGGTGTTACTTTCCATGTCATAACCTAGCTTCCCATGCAAGCTAGGTTATTTACCTTAGTTCAGTGCCCAAACTTAATCTTAAACCCTAGCGTTGAACCCAAGCGTCTCTTTTAGACATCCTAGGATTTCATTTGGCTTAAGGAGGCCCAGATATAACCCTAAATGCACTATGATCTTTTATTCTAAACCTAATCTAGTCATGGCCAAAATATAAGGTCCAAAATCCTATTCTACTTTGACCCAGAATACAAGGCCAAAAATAAATTAATAAACTACTTTGTACAAATTTTTTTGAAATAGAGGTCTTATCTTTTTGAAGCTCAAAATATCTAGATTCTTCGTGGTTGAACTTGGGCACAAAAGAGCTTTTAGAAGCCCAAACTCTTGATAAGCTCCAGATCCTACCTCTAGCTCTATGACATCTTTATTCTTATCTACAGTCTTGGAGATGGTCCTCCATCAAACCCTCCCTCTTAAAAAGGATTTATCCTCAGATCTTGTATGAAGCCCATTAACTATAGAGTTTATTTATTTTTATTATTTTCTTCTAAGATCAAACACCATCCTATAAAACTCAAACAGTAAAACTGATGGAATGTGTGTATAAAAATTTTAAGAATAAAAATATAAAAAAGACCTTTCTTCCAAGCTCAATGTACATGATAAGAAATAATTGATCCTATGAGTACATTTATTTTTATTTTTATTTTTACAAGAAAATTTGAAATGTCTTTTATTTTGGAAAAAGTTTTGTGCAAAACTAAGGGTCATTGTTTTGAAAACATATTTTTCTTCACTTTATTCTTGTTCTTGCTCTAGGCTAGACAACAACAAACATAGTAATGTGTTTTATATGTTTGGAAAGCGGAATTAACATCAAAATATGAATGAAAAGAAGATATCTTGTAATCTCCCTTTGAAGATTCCTTATCAACTAAGTTTGAAACGTGTGTTATAATAGATTATTCTTTTATTATGTATCTTTCAACTATTTCTCCTTCTTCTTTCTTTTCTTTTTCAAACAACCCTTCACAAGGTTTCTCTACATAAGAGTTTATATCAATGCATGGTTTAGCTCCAGGCACAAATTTTTCTTTAAGCAAGTCCTCTCAAGGGTTTTCTATATATGTGTTTATGTCATTGTTTGATTCAGCTCCAAACAAAGATTTTTCTTCAAGAAACCCTAACATGGTTTATTTATAAAATGGAAGATCTTTTCAATGTCTAGTTTAACTCCAAACAAGGATGTTTCCTTTCTCTCGTTTTCTTTTTCCTCTCTTTTTATCCTTTCTTTATCTTCTCTTTCTATCTGTTCTTTTTCCCGTGAACTCTCATAAGTTGACATGGAATTTTTTCCTCTTGGAATCTCTCTTAAATTAGGAAGTGTCTGGGTAGTCTCTCAAACTATATTTTTTTTTAATTGTTGTTCTATCTTAATACACAATTGAATTAAATTATTTAAATCATTATACGAAAGAAGTTCAACCATATCCCATATTTCATATTGGAGGCCACTTTGAAACCTATCCATCGTTATTCTTGATTCCACTTTAATTTCTGTCCTGATTACAAGTAACTCCATTATCTGCTTATACTCTTCAATACTCATGTCCTTTTTGTTGGAGTCTTTGGAGTTTATCCATCAACTCTCTTTCATAATATGAGGATACATGGCGTTTACTGAGGACTACTCTCAATTCATTCCAATATTTGATTTGGGGATCATGGTGAATCCTAAGGTCTCTTAATAAAGTAGTCCACTAGTATATAGCTAATCCCTAGAAACTAACAGTAGCTAGGAATACTCATCTCTCCTCATGTACTTGGTAACATTGAAATATTTTTTTAAATTTTTTGTGAAGTTCCTAAAAAGAAATAGAAATGAAAGGATTTCGAGTAGACTCCTAGGAAAGAGTGGTGTGTCATTTGGACAAGTACCAAGTTTTTTTCTAATCAGAATGTTTCACAATCTTCTTCCACAACATTTCTCAATAGAAAACCTTAAAATAATTTTTACTATAGTTGGTGTGTGCTCACATGATTCGTAGAGACCAAAGGTAGGTCTACTAATGTTAAAGCACTTGAAACTTTGAATCCTAGTTGTGATAGAGATTTAAACAAAAGAAAATTACAATGTAAACAAAATTGAAAGAATGTAAAAACAAGTAATGAAAGCAAGTAAACTATAAGAGTTCCTGTATGAAAATGCAAGTGAAACTTTGAACTCATTGACACATTTTCACTTCTAAATGCTTTTGACTATTACAAGGTTCAAATTTGGGATTGCTCTTAAAGCATTTTCCTGAGACAACAAAGAAAAAAAAATTACAAATGAACAAAGAAAACTACAAATGTGCTATTTTATTTTTGTCCTTTTGCTTCTTGATTTTGTAGTTTTTTTTCTCGTAAGTGTTTGTGACATTTACTTTGAGCCTTCAACTTGTAGAATCTCTAAACAGGAGTCATCCTTAGCAAACTCTCCTTCTTCTTGGCTACCTAGAAATGTTAGATAACCTTTTACCAAGATCACAAACTAGGACGAATTTCTATCTCAAGAGGTCAATGAAATGTAAATCAACAACAAAACTCAATTGAAAATGTTAAATTCAAGAGATTTTTTAAATTTGACAAAACTAGAAAAAATATTTAAAAGACACAAAAGCAAGAAATTAAAGCTAGCAAGAAAGTAGGCACATAACAAGGAAACTTAGGATAATTTCTAGAATATAATAGAAAACAAAAATTAGATTATAGAGGTTACTGTAGTGGTGCTTAAAAAATTTGTAATTTTTTCTAAACGTATTTGACCTTGAAATTTTTTTCTCAGGTCCACGACACTATATATGAACTAATCATAGCAAATTTTGAATAAAGACTATTGTGACAAAACATAACCATATTTATGCTTTATTGTGTTTATCACTTAATCAATATTAATGATTGTTGGACTTTTCCCTAACAAATAAGCCACTACCTTACAATCTAAAAGTTTTTGGTCATGGAAGAAAAATAAATAAAAATGCGTTTAATTTCATGGTGTTTCAAACATGATAAAAGGGAGTCGTTAAAACCTAATGAGATACATTAAAACCAGTTCAAAGAAAGCTATAATTTGGAAAGTATGTAACATAAGGGATAGGTTACAAATTCAAGAAGTTGAGAATTATTCATAATTTAAAAATAAAAATTTAAAGAAATTTTATAAAATAATTTCTATAAATTATTTAATGCATTAGTTAAATTTAATTTTTTTTAATAAAAACTCATGTTAGACATCATTATAAGCTATGATATCTCAGTTAGACTAACACTCCAAAGTTCAGCAATCACCTGTGATCACATGAAACAAATATAATATACAAAACAAGAATAAAAGCATGGAGGCCAAACCAAACTCATGCTTAAAAAGAATTAAACAAAACGAAACAAAGAGAGTTGATACATATTATGAAAAAACTCTAGACTAATAACATGAGAAAGATAATTGAACCATTTAAAATCTAATCTTTTATCAATCCCATAACTAGCAAGCTTATGCGCACACTAATTTCCTTCATGAAAATGTAATATATCTTAAATTGAACATCAAAGCTCTTCATGCATTTCCTCCATCTACCTATAAGGGACCACAAAATAGTCTGAGGAGAAGAAAAGGCTTGGCATACCAAAGAAGAAACACATTTTAACCACACATGCTTATAGCTACCAACCCAAGAGATCTCAATAGCCAAAATGATACCCATACTCTCTGCATACAAAGAATTTTGGATTCTCGAAGAAACTTTCAAAATACTCAAACTCCTTCTGAAAATGCTTTCACAAGTAGTATGACCCAGACAACCTCTAGTCGCTCCATCCGTGTTAATCTTAATTTATCTCACATTAGGTATCTTCCAAATTACTTGAATAGTCCTAACTTCTTTTTTAAGTCTAGTTTAAATATCAAACAATTTAAAAATAGAAAAATGAGCCATATAATATAATTTTGCATAGTTTCTTTTTTACGAAGAATTAGTGATAATAATATGTAGTCAAATTCAAATTTATACTTGTTCAAATCTTGCATGATTTATAATTCTCCTAACCATCCAAATAGAATACGTAATAACAAGGAAGCACACATCTTTCACTGGAGTACCACTCCAACTTTAATAAAGTGAATAAAATCAACAAAAGAGAAATGCATAGCAAGAAAATGTTGCTACCAATTTCTTTCTTTTTTTTCTCCTTCAAAAATGTTTATGATTAAATTCATTTAAAGATATCCATAAACACCAATTTTCACATGCAATAAGAAACCGTTCTATTTCGTGATACATGCGAACCCTAATATTGTTTAGATATTTATTTTTCGTTTGTGAGATACTTATTATTTGGAGGTTAATTTATTTGTAGAATGTTTCACTCCTTATTTAGATAAAAAAGAATCATGTCATTCTAAAAAATATTAACTTGTAATTTAGGTTTCAGAGGATATGGATACAAAGCATCTAGAAGGAAACTAATATCAATTATGAGATTTTGTCTTTATGATAGAATCAAATTACCATCAATTTTGTTTATTTATTTTTATGACATTATCATATTGTATTCATTTTATTTTGTTTTCTTTATTTAGCTATACCTACAGTAGGGGTACAGTACTTGTATATATTCAGTTCTCTACTTTTGATCAAATATAGAAAAACAGATAGAGTATTTTCATTCTCATATCTTATATGTTCATTTTTCTTCATCTTTGTTCATCTCTTTATTTTTTATATCATGGCTAAAATTGTTGATCCCTCAAAAGATTTTAGTTCACCTTACCATGTTAATTCTCAACAACATATGATTTGTTCTCTTGGTACACAACAAGGGAGACAATTTTTTTATAATCAGTCAAAGGAAAATATTGATACTAGCAGAAGAAGTTACAAAAGATTATATACTTCCAAAGTCTACAGTCATTGTAGGAGGACAGAGCATGTGATTGATACATGCTATAGAAAACATGGTTTTCCACCTCAGTTCAAGTTTAAAAATCAAAAAGCAGACTGTAATAGTAACCAACAGAATCATGAAGGTTCAGGGTCAGAAGTACATTCTCAGCAAATTGGTTTTACTCCCGAGCAATATTAAACATTTTTAGCCCTTCTACAACAGTCTAAATCCAGTGACAATGCCTCTAATCAAATCTCTATCATTGCTTCTGACTAAACAGACACCGGTAATAAATTTTTCTCTTCTTTTAGTTCTTGGACTCTTGATAGTGGTGCTACTGATCATATTTGTTCATCCTTGACTCATTTCATATCATCAAATTAATCCTATCTCTGTCAAATTACCAAATGGAAATCAAGTCATTGCAAATTATTCTGGAAGTGTTTTCATCAATCAAGATCATGTCCTAGATAATGTTTGTATATTCCTAACTGTACTTTTAATCTTCTTTCAGTAGCAAAGTTAATTGATAATTTATCTTGTGTGATTATTTTTTATTCTAATGGTTGTCACATTAAAGACAAAAACTTCTTTAAAGTTATTGAATCAGCTAAGATGCAAGATAGACTTTATATACTCAAGGTCCATTCTTATCAAAACCTGTTAAATCTCCACATATCACCAATACTGTCAATTTTACTGCTAATGATCTTGAAAACCTTTGGCATTTTCAGTTAGTGCATGTTTCAAACAAATCTATTGATGTTATCAAAAATAAATTTCCTTTTGTTAAATATAACAAACCCTTTATTTGTGATATTTGTCATTTTGTAAAGCAAAAAAGACTTCTCTTTCTTCTTAGTGCATCTAAATCTAAAATATGTTTTGATTTTATTCATGTTGATGTGTGGGGACCATACTCATCATCATCAATTCATGGTCATAAATATTTCTTGACCATAGTTGATGATTATTCAAGGTACACATGGGTTTTTCCTTTAAAACAAAAATCTAAAGTTGTTAAGATTTTGGAAAATTTTTTGTTTTTATTCAAACACAATTTGAGACAACAATTAAAGTAATAAGATGTGATAATGGGACTAAATTTTTCATGACTAATCTTTTTATCAACAAAGGAATAATACATCAAACTTCATGTGTCAATACTCCACAACAAAATAGTGTAGTTGAAAGGAAACATGGTCATTTATTAAATGTAGCAAGAGTTATCATGATACAATCTCATTTACCCAAAATTTATTGGTCATATTCTGTGATACATACTGCACATATTATAAACATGCTTCCCACACCTGTTTTAAATGAGTTTTCTCCTCATGAAATGCTTTACAAAACTTCACCAGATTTTAATCAATTAAAGGTGTTTGGATCTTTATGCTATGCTAGCACTTTGTCAACAAATAGAAGTAAATTTGATTCAAGGACATCAAAATGTGTTTTTATTGATTTTAAAAAAGGAGACAAAAGAATATATTTTGTTAAAAAATTCAATCAAGAGAAATTTTTGTGTTTAGGGATATTGTTTTTTATGAACATGTTTTTTCATATCAAAGGGTTGAAGATACTAGCAATGAAAATGACAGTCCAGACATTCATGATCAAAATCAAAATTTGTTTACAGAAGATCAACCTATTTTGAATCAGCCATCACAAGTCATTTTTACACCCTGTGATAATATTCAAAATAATGCTAATGATGACCATGAATCAAACATTTAGATCCTTGAAGAAGTTTGTTCCCATAGAGACCAAAACCTTGATGAGAATCATGAAACAACACAATCCATTTGAATGAGTACTAGACCAAAAAGACCACCTAAGTATCTAAAGGATTATCATTGTAATCTCAATGTTTCGAATACATCTTCTAGAGTTAAAAATCCTTTGAATTCTGTTTTGTCTTATGATAAATTATCACCATCTTATAAACCTTTTGTTATGTCTATTTCTTCACATGTTGAGCCAAACACTTATTCTGAAGCTGTGAAATATGACTGTTGGAGGAAGGCTATACAGTGTGAGATATCTACTTTAGATTCAAATCAAACATGAGAGACTGTTCTTCTTCCCAAGAACAAAACTACCGTAGATTGCAAATGGGTATTCAAAATAAAGTATAATGTTGATGGGATTGTTGAAAGTTATAAAGCAAGATTAGTGACGAAGGGATACACACAAACAGAGGGCATTGACTACCTTGAAACTTTTTCTCCAGTAGCAAAGATTACCACTATAAGATTACTTCTTTCTTTAACCTCTATATATAACTAGGAGTTAAAATAGTTAGACATAAATAATGTCTTCTTACATGGAGAGTTGAAAAAAGATATATACATGGTTGCTCCTCCTAGATTGACTTCTATTCAACCAGGACAAGTTTGTAAATTAAAAAAGACTTTATATGGCCTTAAACAAGCTGGCAGGGAGTGGTTTGCTAAATTGTCATCCTTTTTTATTTCTGTGTGATATACTCAATCTATGAATGATTATTCCTTATTTATTAATTCTTCTAAAGGATCTTTTACAACATTATTGGTGAATGTGGATGATATAATTTTGGAAGGAATGATAAAGAAGAGATTGACCGAGTCAAAGAAGCTTTGAATGAGACATTCAAGATCAAGGATCTTGCTGATTTAAG
>Ga0209700_105685_pt1 | contig 20598 bp, 13 predicted proteins | sample SiratroredBW_FD_187528 | JGI IMG/M metagenome (GOLD analysis project Ga0209700, IMG submission 187528) | Root nodule microbial communities of legume samples collected from California, USA - Siratro red BW (SPAdes) (version 2) | ecosystem: Host-associated > Plants > Roots > Nodule | place: USA...
TATATATATATATATATATATATATATATATATATATATATATATATATATATATATATTTAATGTTGCATTATAGATATCGTTACTTAAAACAAGCTCTTTAAACTTAATCTAAATTTGAGGACAAAAACACCTAACAATGTGTTTTATTTTCTCCAATCACATTATGTTTAGATAGATACAAATTTTCATATGATTGTTGTCCGTTTAATTATGAAAAAGAAATTAATCAATCGGTTTGTAAAATGAAATTTATATTTACTTATATATTTTTGAAAAATCTTATTTTTAAGTGAATCTACGATCTTCAATAATATCATCAGAAATAACCTTAATTTAATTCAAACTATTTCATTACGTAACCTATCGTCATTCATCATATTTTGTGCTAAACAAGCTAGCTGTAGCAGATGAAAGGAAACCATTTTCAAACATAACTTCCTACGTTCATTACAATACGATAGAGCCTAACTTAGGTCCTCAAAGTCTAGCCACAAAACACAGATGACCAAGCCCAGATTTTAGAGCGTCTACGCTCATAAATAAGAAGGGGCAAGGAATTAATGATTGGGTACAATCTGTGGAAGATGGTGCCAAATGACCCTAACATACATAGAAAAAAGAATATTTTGAATTAATAGGTAATAGATACTTTATAATTTCTATTATTTTTCTGTCTCACTTTTATGTACAATAAAATACAAAAGACATAGCTCCCGAAGATGGGTGTTGAAGATATTTATCCCAAATGATTGTAAACAATTCTAAGGTTGAATATCCCAAGCTTGAAAAGTGCGTTCCTTGTAACGATGTTTCACAGCCACCGAAACAAAAGCAGTCTCCACTGAATCGTATCCACCATCGTTAATATCGTCGCAAACGGTAGTACCAAGCAAACTTTTGTAACTTTTCAAAATAAATTTCAGAATTCACCTGATATTGAAAATAACTTTTCTAACTTTATTACTAATTATGACTATTGCCAAGTAAATATCTCACATTGGTTAACTTAGATTAATCAATGTCCTAATCAAAATTAAAAAAATATTGGATTTATGTAGACATAGACTTCTAATACACGCCACGATAATATCAAGGAATATTGTAGGAAAGATTTTCATATTTAAACATCAAATATTTAATTATGATAATAAAAAGTTTCCATAAGTTATATTTAAATGTGATAAGAAATTAAAGGTTTACATATTTAAATATCAAATATATAAATATTAAGCTTTGTGTGGTGTTTCTACAGGAAAGTCAAATATCTTTCAACTGTTTTTGATCGGTTAATTTCTCTCTCTTTAGTCGTCCGATACTCATCTTGGTATCTTTAGTACTGAAAAAGATTTCTACAAGTAATTTGACATTCAAGTAAGTTATCGATTTGAGTAGTCAAGTGTTTTAGATCATATCTCATATTATTAAATCGTCTTTATATTTATAAGATCTGAAAGTTAGCTTCATCATTGCAGTAGAGGCCAAAGTCCGTATAAAACCAATATATGTCTTAAATCCTAAATCCATATAAAACTAATTATTTTAGACAAAAACTTTTTACACACATGAAATATGACATACACTCCATCACGTACAGGAAAATAGTAAAATATCATTATCTTTAACTTTCAGAAAATTTCATAAATTATTTTTCAGAATGTAAATTTTATATTCTGAAAAAATACTTTCCGAAAATATATTTCACAAGCTTTTTCTGAAATACGAATTTTATATTTTGAAAAATGTTTTTCAGAATATTTCTAAAAAGTATCTTCCAAAATATCAAATTTTGTATCTCGAAAAAAAAATTTAAAATGTATTTCCGAAAACTATTTTTTCAGAATTTAATTTTGTTTAATGAGTATTTTTAGAATTTTTGAAAAGATCATAAGGTGCAAATTAAAAGTGATGGGGTGCAGGAAGTTTTTGCCATAATTTTAATCCATGTTAACCTATGAGCTCGACTTTTGGATTTGATTTGACGGTGGGGACGTGTTTTCAACCCAACCGATATGTCATTGTACAAGTCAACAATCGTACGATTGAAGAAAAACATAATTTGAGGTAAACAAACTTTTGCGGTAGTTACGATAACAAAAATTACAATAAACATATAAATATATAACCACTAATAGTATCTGAAAGATAAAACGTATACAAATATATTTTTTCAAACATAACAATATCAACATTAATTTAGAAAAAAAAAAAGTCTTCTTCCACTTTAATCAAAGTAAATGAAAAACGCAATTATAAACATCAAACATTGTCCACCATTCCTTGTAAACTTTTACACTATTGTTTGGTAGCTTCTCACACAATCTTTTCACCTTCCTTGAAGTCATGTTCAGAAGAAATTTTCCTCCATTCACTTTCAATATTCATATATATATTTTTGGTTTATTTCTACTTAATTGTTTACATCCCTGTTTATCTTTTGGAGAAGAAAGAAATGATGTTATGATTAAACTTTTAGAAACATTCTGCATGTCATGTGATAAAAAGCAGTGAAACGCAATTAGATTACCAACATTTTATAAAGTGACAGAATGTTCGTAAAAGTTTAATCAGAACACTTGTCCAATCATATAAATTTAACAAATAAAATTTAATTATTTTAATAACATGACCAAAGTTATATATATATTATTTGGTCACAGTAATTCATTGCCACGAAACATAAATAAAAATTTAGTCGTGTCCATTCAAGTAAGTCTTTATTATGTCATGATGGACTGTAAAGTATAAAAATATATAAAAATTATGAAAAAAATACTAATAAATTATCATTTGATTTTTTTAAAAAAAATAGTTATCATATTAAAAATTACCATTTGAGCTCCTACTATCTATATATAATATTCATTCTTAGTCTCAAATAAGTTAAAGCCCAAAAGCAAGTCCAGATTCAGAAACTAATAAATTATTTCTTAACGTTAATTAAATTTAATTACTATTTTTAAATAGAAATTTAAATTTAAATGCTTAACATCACATGTCATCACAAAATTAAGCAAACTACTGATATAACTGACCTGGACTTTGACACTTTGTTTTGTTAAATCAAATTAAAAATCATAATTATCCATAAACTTTTTGTTAGTGCTTTCTTAATCTGAATTACTGGCCCAGCTAAGCATATGCACCTTTTTTTTTCTCTCTCTCTCATTTTACAGAGAGAAAATTAAAGATACATGGAAATTTTAAATATATATTAAAAATAAAAAATTATGTTTTAATTGAATAGGTATAAAGAGAAAAAAAAAATCCTGTGTACAAAAGAAAATTAATATATCAAACAAAAAAAAACAAGTGAAATACGTGTCAAGGAAAATTCTTTTGTGCTGATTATCCGAAACTTACTTTATTTAACAGCAAGTATTTTAGTATTATAATATAAAATATAAATATTTTTTTATAAATTACAATTAATAATTATGTTTTTTCGTGTAAAATCTATAGTATTTTAGTGTATAATGTAGGAACTAACCTTTATTATATGTCTCTAAGATTTACAATATAAAAAATCAATATTATTTAATGTATAAATTATATTAGAATAAATAATTATCTTGAACACATAAATTATATTCTGGCACTATGATAAAAAAATCATTGATAATTTATTTCACAAAAACATTGAAATTTAATTTAGTAATATTGATAGGTCGAAAATATTAAGAGGTTAAGAAAAAGTATTCTAAAATTTTTTTCATTGAAAAAAAAAATCTTATTGAACAATAGCTCCTAAAACACCTCCCTGATAAATATTTTCATTTACAAGGTTATAATTTAATTTATTCACATATCTTTAAATATACAAGCTAGAATTTTAGCTTATATTTTTAAGAAAACAATGGTATTTAATTTGAAAAAAAATGATACATTCTGATAAATGGAAAATAAAAATTATATACACGAATAACTATACTGAGTTAGAGCATCTATGAGTTCTTTTAGTAATTTTTCCTTATTGAGAACACTCTTAAATGTTTTTACTAACATCTTATTTTTTAAAACTTACATTTTTTTATCATCGTTCCTAAATTAAATTTTACCGTTTAGTCAAAATAATTTTATACTGGAACATGAATGATTTATTCTAAATTTAAAATATATTTTATAAGTTAAAACTATTTATTAGTACAATAGAATTTGTATATTTAAAATATTTATTTATTGTTTGAAATAAAAATATATTTTCTATATTGCAAAAAAATAATTTACTATATATAAATAAAATTAAAAATTATTGAAGGTGATGCTATTTTCAAAACTATGAATTTTAGGGTTGCATTCTTTAGAACAATACTGGTACAAAATTGTTTTATTATACCAGAAAACATGCATGATGCATCCATACATGACCATGTTAGTTATAATTGAGCTTTCTCCTTCATATTTATCATCACACTCAGCATCACTTGACACGTGTTGCTGTTTGACTGACACTGATGCTTTAAAAGGTGAAAATGCCTATTATTTTATTTTTAAGCAATGAAACGTGTTTTTCATTTTCTTTTTACAGAGGCATGAGAGTATTATTTTTGTACAAAATATTATGAATGCAAAAATTATACTATAGTTTTGCTTAATGTTCTAATAATACGGGGTTATTCACCAAATATTTAATTATATTTAAAAAAATAAAGGGAGATGTTAGAAAATAATTAAGTTATAATAAAATAAAATTTTTGCTTAAACTTGAATTCCAATTTATTTAGATAAGCGAAAATATTTAAATTTAAATATTTTTCATGTGCATGTGACACTGTTTTGGATTGATATCAGGAGAAAAAAATAATTGATAATGAGATGGGTTGGTAAGGGATATTATTGTTTTATATAAGTAATACTGTTATCTGAACATTGCTAATTACAAAATGTATAGAACCTGCATTTTTTTCTCTATGATTTATCTTCTCTTCCTATTGAAAGAATATAATTTAAATGTTTTTGGATTTATTTACACGTATGGAGTTTTGGAAAAAACATTAATGTCCAATGGTTTAGACTTTTTCATCTTAATTTTATATCTAAAGTATTGTCAGGTAGTGAGTATGGTAAATAAATGAAAATTATAATATTCATTTTAAATAAATATCCAAATTATAGGCATATTTAAAATAAATACATGTATATTAGCATGTTTAATAATATATAAACCATAAACCTTTGATATTCCAGCATTTTAGAAATCAATGAAAAGGAAAATTTCACTTTAATTATAGCACATTTTCATAATCTCAACATTCTAAAATTTAATCTAATGCTAAAAGTGGAGTTTTGTTAATACTGGCTGAGAATTTCTTTTGATTAAGATCCATCTTAAAAATACATTGAAAGTCACACTTAAGATGTCTTAATGAAAAAGAGACTCCCTTTGCCTGTGTCTGTAAATACACAAATCTTAGGATCGCCTTAACGCTAGTTGTTTCAAAACTTGTTTTCCTTTTACACCAAGGCGTGTTTGTTATTTTTATTATTAAATACTTTTTATTTTTATAAGACAAAGTTAAATAATTATTTAAAGTTAAAAATAGTTAATTAATTAACAAGATTAATTATTTTCATAAATTTATAACTTTCTAACTATTATTAACGCTAATTAAACGTTTTTTTAAATTTTTTTAAACACTTTTATTAGTTTACATTTTTTATTTGTTTTAATCCTTTTTTCCCCTCATCATTAACATATTTACTGTCTTAATTTTTATCTACTATATTTATGAATACTAAAAGTAAAAATGCACATAAAAGTGTAATTGTTTTTTCCTCTCTTTAGTTTTGGATTTTTTTTCATGCAGCTGTTTCTTTTTATCTTTAAAGTTTCTTACCTTTTCTCGTTTTATCGTTTTCAATCTGATTATACTCTTTAGTAACCTTTGAGTTTAGGATTATTCCTAATCGAATATAAGTTACATCAGCTTAAGTGTTTTTTTCTTTTCTTCTGAAAATCTTGTTATTATTCTTTATGTTTAGGTTAGACATTAACATTGGTTTGTAGAGTTGACAAAAATATTCTTCCAATTATAGTTATCATTGATTTAAAGTTTACGTCTTTGGAATTTTGGTGTTCCTCAAACTCGTGTCTTAAAGTGCATACCGGTACTCCTTTTCTTAAATTTGACTGTATTATATTAAGTCTAAGTTGAAATTGAAATCGATAATTAAAGAAATAAATAATTGGTGCATTCATGAGGTAGTTTTTTAATGTTTAATTAAATGAGATTTTAGATAATTGGGTTATGAACTTATGTTGAGCTGATCAGTGTTTGGATAAATTTACTTGACATTTTCTTTCAAATAGTTCTAAATTAGTTTTGGATAGCACTTTAAGCTCTTTGCATAGTCATGTGTAAGGATTTTGCTTTTGCAATTGTTTAAATTCTTTTGAAGTTTAATTGTTTGTTTAACTTGGTGTGAGAAAATTATAAATTGTTAGGGTTGTTGAATAATAAAATTTTGAATTTCATTTTATGCTTGATTTTTTACTCATATTCGTATATTTGTGTTTGATATGATTAATTTTTGTTAGCATGATCTAAATATGGCATTGATAAACTTTTAGGAACGTGATTTTTTGTTAAAAAAAGAATTAATTGAATCTTTTTGATTTAATTTTGAAAATTCTCAATAATGACAAGTTATATGTAAAATTTGTGTATTTAGACAACTAACATTATTCTTAGACTTAAATTTATTCAACCAAATTGTACAAACTCGACAGTAAGTGGATGACTTTTTTTATTATTCTTTCTTGATGGATTAAAAAATAAATAAATTTTATTTAAGTAACTTAATATTCATGGTTTAATTTAATAGTAATTATAAGTATATTTTAGATGTTATATAAAGAATTGATCTAGTATATATATTAAGTGAAAAAACTACGTTATATATATTAAGTAAATATAGATAGAAGTTTAGACGATATAAATATGCAAGAATAATAATTTAATTTCCACTTATCTTAATTTTTAGAGAAATATATATAAAGTTGTATAATTTTTAAACTATTTTGATACCTATTAATACAGATTAAAAAGTTACATATATGTTAAATAAGTTATTACTCTTTTATAGCGTATTACAGTTCTATAAGACAAAGTTAAACTCCAAAAATAGTAAAGACATCAATATTTTACTTCCCTATTTACTGACCTTAGAAAAGTAGGTGACAATAGTAATATGTTATAAAATAATAAATATAAGTTTAAATTAGTTTTCATATTATTTAGCAGCCAAAATACATTAATCATTTGCTTAAATGGTGTAACAAATTCTCAACCAACAAACAATTAAACATAAAAGTCTCAGATTTTCAACGTAGTGTTTGCCCCTTGAAATGAAAGGCTAGATAGGTGTTCAATTTCCACAATAATTTAACATTTAATTCCAAGAAGAGTGTACTTTAATTTGAATGGCGGAATGCACGGCGTCGTAACGTTGATCCCATATCTTCAGTTGAAACTCAAACTGAGTTGACGGAGGGTCGATCACGTGGCCGTGATGATAAATATATTATATAGATGGCCATGACATGTAACATGATGCTGATACATGGCATGCATGAGATTGGAAGTGTTGCATAGGTTTAAAATAATAAAAGAAATAAAAAAAAATGGAGTAAGCATTATGAAGCGTGGGATAGGTGGTGTGTGTGTGTGTGGCAATTCCGTAGTTCCATGGTTTGTACTTTAGCGCTAGCGATTATTTTGGGGGGCATTCTTTCTCTCTCTGTCTCTCTTTTCTCTCTTTTATCGATCTTCACGGCGTGGTTGCTTTTCGATCTCTCTCCTACAAAATTAGGGTTTAGACCTAGATCCGGCCACCTTCATGTTTTGGAAGCTTGCATCTCTCTCTGCTTCCTCCCCAGTGAGTTTCCACTTTAATCGCGCCAATTCTCCTGCATTTAAACTAAGTTTTTAATTCTTCTATCTCTCCCTCCATAATTTAAGCGTCACTTAGTTTCGTTTCACCATTCGAATGTCATCTTTATACCATTACTTTCTCCTCTAATTACCGATTAACCAATCCTTATTTCACTATGTTACTGATTAATTCCATTCTCCGGATCGATTTTCGCTGTTCTCAGTTTCCGCTTCTTTAAATTTATTATATACAGCTACTTGTAGCTGACTCGTTGCTTGTTTTTCACTTTATTTTTTCAATCTGCTGTTTCTTTTTATTGAATCTACTTCAGTAGTTCACTTTGTTAGAGGATCTCAATCAGCGGCAGTTGATGTGTTTTAGCTGCTAATTAACATGTATATATATATATATATATATATATATATATATATATTTTTTTTTTTTTTTTTTTTTTTTTTTTTTTTTTTTGTTTTTTTTTTTTTTTTGCTGCGGGTTTATTGAATTTGAAGGCTGTCTGCTGTAGGATGTTATTATGTGCATGTTAATCAGTGGAAAACACTCGAGCGTTAGTCAAAGCAAACACAAATTAGTGTGAATTTGTGAAAAAGAGGCCATGCGATTCTTATAAAAATGTTTTCTATTAGGTTTTCGATAGATTTGAATTCAAAGTGTCTATTGGTTTATGACAAGTTGGTTAACTGTTGAGACTACAGTGTTTCTTTTTACAATTCCGTATAATGATGCATGCTTACATTGGAATTGTATGATTGAATTGCATGCTTGATGGCTAAAAGTGGGCAACTGAATTGGCAATTAAAGTCTTTAAGTAGCTTAAAACATGCATACTTAGTTTCTCGTGTCCTCTATGTGCTTCTTTGTTATTGTTGAAGTTAATCTTTATGTTGATGGCGTTTTACGCAGGTGGAGGCAATATTAGACAAGGATAATTTCACTTTGGAAGAGCTTCTGGATGAAGAGGAAGTGATCCAAGAATGCAAGGCCTTAAACAGTCGCCTTATCAACTTGTATGTGTCTTTTTAATTTGAGTCGATTCAGTTTTTTTAATCTCCAGACAACCAATCTGAGTTTCATGCGTATATATTTATATTGTCCAATTTCTATTTTTGGTGCAAATACATAAAGCACCGGCTGGACAGGCTATTACATGTCGTTTCAACAACAGATAATTGATAATTCTCTACTTTTTCCATTTTAGTTTGAGAGATCAAACCCAGGTTGAGCAATTGTTACGGTACATTATTGAAGAACCGCCAGAAGATGCTGAAAATAAACGAGCCTTCAAGTATGCAGCTGTTACTGAAAATTTGCTACAAAAGAACTTTTTTTAATGTTTCAACTTCCTTGAAACCATCTCTGTTTGTATTTAGGTTTCCATTCATTGCCTGCGAGATTTTTACATGTGAAATTGATGTCATTTTGAAGACCTTGGTTGATGACGAAGAGGTCTACACTTCATCTTGTTTGTGAACTTATTTTTTAGCTTCAAGTCATATCCCTTTATTGATTTCCCCTTCGCATTCTTGTAATTTCAGCTGATGAACTTATTATTCTCCTTTTTGGAGCCTACTCGCTCACATAGTGCCTTGTTAGCAGGCTACTTTAGTAAGGTATATATTAATATTCTATTTTGGTTTGCATACTATTTTTGTCAATGTGGCCTATCTGATTTGCGTGATACTGATTTGTATGCCATTTTACAGGTTGTTGTTTGCCTAATGATTCGAAAGACAGTTCCACTGATGAATTATGTTCAAGTAAGTAAAACATTGTGCTTTAGAAGTACAGTGGTAGATTGCTTATTCAATTTTATGGAGCAAAAAAAAAAAGCTTGATTGAATTTTAAATCTAATCCCTTTTATGTCTGGAATCTTTGTATTAAACCGTTTCTAGTCTACTCAATAGTTTGATGTGCATGTTGCATGCTATGGTCTCCTTGTGAAATTATTCATTCATGGTTCAACATAATTTCTACAGGCCCATCAGAATGTTTTCCGTCAACTTGTTGATTTGATAGGAATTACATCCATTATGGAGGTAAATTTTTACCACTTTAGTTGTATTCATAGCAATTCTGAGCTCTTGCTGATGTGCTAGAATGGATTCTGAGATAAGTTCTTTTGACAGGTTTTGGTTCGATTAGTAGGTGCTGATGATCACGTGTATCACAATTTTATAGATGTGATGCAATGGTTGGCCGAGAGCAACTTGCTTGAGATGATTATTGATAAATTGAGTCCATCTGTAAGTAAAGCATCTATCCAGGTTGATATTCCCTTAGTCAGCTTTTACTTGTTTGCTGTGTGATGCTTATGCACTTAGCTTTATGCCTTTTCAGACCGTTAAATGAGATTGAATGTAGCTACATACATTCTTTGATTTTTGGGGATTTTCTAATCCACAAGCCTGACACTGATCACTCTATGATTGCTAGTAGTGGTGTTGTGTTTGCTCCCAAAGTTTGTTTTCTGGCACATAGAAGATGTAATTAATGAAAAGCTCAATTTAGTATTCAATTTTTGTTTTGATGTTTGAATTTGTAGGCTTTTAATTACCTTATATTTTGTTGCAAATTATCTGACAAAATTTTTGCTCTCCTATTTAAACCAGAGTCCTCCTGAAGTTCATGCCAACGCTGCTGAAACATTGTGCACAATAACTAGAAATCCCTCATCTACTCTAGCAATTAAACTTTCAAGCCCAAGGTTTGTATTGCATGGTTTTATGATATTTTCCTCTAATATTTGAATTAAATGATTATTATTTATATTTTTATGTTTTGGTCTTTTCCTCTAATATGTGATTCTGAAATAATTATTATATACATTTTATACTTGCAGTTATGTTGCAAAAATATTGGATCATGCACTGGAAGATTCACAGTCAAAGTCTAGCCTTGTGAATTCACTTTCAGTGTGTGTTTCGTTGTTGGATCCCAAAAGATCTGCTATATCCTCTCCCCTTTTTCATTCTTTTCGAAGTCAACATATGTATGAGCCACCAATTCCTGTAAACCCAGACACTATTGGTGCAATGCTACCTAAACTCGGTAAGTCCAATTTGTTGTGTTTTTAGCTGTGTTATTGTCATCATCATGGATTTGGTTTAGTTGTATTGTTATTCTGAATGTTGTGTAACAAAATTAGATGCTGCAACTATTGTTAGAAAAAGGTTAAGGTTTTTTAATTTTGAAGTTACATCATGGATTTAGTTCAGCTGTGTTGTTATTCTGAATGTTGTGTAACATCATAAGATGCTGCAATTTTTTTAAGAATAGGTCAGGTTTTTCAATTTTGAAGTTAGTTTTATAACTGTTTTCGTGATTGAAACTTAATGTTGTTACTATGTTTGGTACAAACAAATTGGTTAAATTATGACCAAGTATTCATATCAAATCATATGTAAGATTGTTTTTTTTGTCTGCAGGTGAATTGCTTATGCTTTTGAATGTATCATCCGATGAAAAAGTGTTGCCTACAACATATGGAGAATTGAGACCTCCACTTGGGAAGCATCGCTTGAAGGTTAGTTTTTGTTGCTCTCCCAACCAACTATAGGGGAGTTGCTATTACCTATACATAGGGTGAATTGTCCAACATTTTTTGGCTGCTGATTTTATCATGAATGCTTGCAAATTTGTTTAATATAATATAACAAGGAAGTAATTAATGTTTGATAAGGTACCTTGTAGATACTTTAGTAATCCCTTAACTAGGTTAGTGGTCTGGCCTGTCAATGTTGAATTCTTGTTCCAAAAATCATCTTTGCTGTCTATTTCAAAACTGTTTATGCAATTGTTCTATTCTTATGCAAGGAATTTTAAATATATTTAATTTTCTGATCGTTCTGCAATTTATTTTAGATTGTTGAGTTCATTGCCGTCCTTCTGAAAACTGGAAATGAAGTGGCAGAAAAAGACATGGTCAATTCAGGAACCATTCAACGAGTCATTGACCTTTTCTTTGAGTAAGAAACTATTACTTTTGTTTTATGTAGTGCATGTTTAGTTTTGTGTCAGATCAGTCAATGTGGATCCATGATCCACATCCAAGCTGAAGCTACTTTTAATGGCTTCCACTTTTCACATCTGAAACGTGGATCCTATGCTCCAAGTGCCAAACCAAACATATACGTAGATGTTTAGAGAAACCTTTAATTTTTTTTTTAAAATTTGTAGATATAGCATTACTGCTTATGATTGCCAACCTTTTTTTAACTGGTTTGATCGTGCCTTGCTAATACAGGTATCCATATAATAACTCATTACACCATCATGTAGAAAGTATCATATTATCATGTTTGGAGAGTAAAGCTGATGCCATTGTTGAGCATCTTCTTCGGGAGTGTGACTTAATTGGAAGATTTCTCCTGGCAGACAAACATTCTATTCTATCTGCTGACAAAACTATGGTAAGTGGATGCTTAAATACTTTAAATTGATATATTGGATGTTTTCATTTTCTTCAATGTTTGATAGAACCTATATGTAGTGCATAATCAATCATCTCTACATTGATGTCAAGTCTATAAGAACTGCCTTACTAAATTGTTTTATTTTGCAGCCAACAGTGCTTACTGCTGGAAAACAGGCGCCACGGGCAGGGAACATTGGGCATATTACTCGAATTGTTAACAAACTTGTTCACCTGGCACATAGTCGAAGCCTCATACTAACATGTCTTCAGGTTAGTTGTGGATATCATATTTATAGCATCAGGAAAGCCTCATAGTTTCTATAGTAAATTTTTGCTGTTTATATAAGCTCTATGAATTATACTTTAAATTGCTTTGGTTGACAAATCTGCTTAGAGCTTTTAACTTTTCTTCAAGACTTATCTGAAAGAAGCATTTGGAATCTGATAAAAGACCAATTAGTGAAATCAATAAACTATAATATGAAAACTAAAATCACAGCAATGTACTTGCTATCGCAGTCACAATAGTCATCTCCAATAATGTATAACACAGCAATGCGCATGCTGTCCCAGAGACAAGTCTCGTAAGGGAGTATTCTTTGTTCTCAAAACTACAATTAACTTCACTTTTCCTGATTACAAATCTTCGACCGGATATTTTCATATTCACCTAATACATAAGTGGCAGCAGTTATTTTCCACACGTAACTGCCACCCCGTGCCGTTTTCTATATAGGGCTAAGCTAACTGCTAACAATTATTTACTATACATTATCCTACATTTTCTGAGGCAATTATTTTGTATGCTTAACTGTCTCTAATAAACATCGAAGCTTTATTGCTACCATTAATGGCACAAAAATTCCTATCTCAATCCAAGAATCCATGAAAAGTAAATATTGGATACAAGCCACGAGAGGGAGAGATTAACGGTTTAGAAAGAAACTCAATATGGGAGATTGTTAACAAACCAAGAGTCAATAGGACTGTAGGGTGCAAATGAATATTTACAGTGAAATATAAAGTAGATGAGACAATAGACAAATAAAAAGCCATATTTGTTACAAAGGTATACACTCAAACTTATGGAATTGACCATTAGGAGACATTTACTCTAGTGGCAAATATGAATATAGTTTGAGTTATTGCTTTGGAAACTCATTTGGTTACACTAGTTGGATGTGAAGAATGTCTTCATGGAGCTTGAGGAAAAGTATACATGATGATTCTTCCTGGATTTGAAACTTATAGTGGAAGGAACGAACAAGGTATGCCTCCTAAAGAAGGCCTTATATGGTCTTAAGCAATCTCTAAGAGCATGGTTTGAGAGATTTACAAAAGCAATGGTTTCCTTTGAATGCAAGCAAAGCCAAGGAAATGATACTTTATTTATAAAGCACCCTCGTACAGGTAAACTCACCATACTGTTGGTTATGTTGACAATATGATTATTGCAGGAGATGAAGAAACAGAGAAATTGGCTTAATAGGAAAAATTGACGACCTAATTTGAAATGAAGGATATGGGAAATACTCAAGTATTTCCTTCAAATAGAGGTTGCTTATTCCAAATGTGTAATTTTTATCCCCCAAAGAAAAGATTTACTTGATATCCTCAAAGAGTCAAATAAGTTGGGATGTAAAACTTCAGTTCTTATTGAACATAATCAGAGTTGTAAATGAAGAGAGCTCTTCCGTAGAAATGACCCAATATTTATCATTGAAAGAGAACCTTATTTATCTATGACATGCAAGACCAGCCATTGCGCATGCAGTTAGTGTGGTTAGCCAATTTATGAATGGTTCAAGAGATTGACATATGCAAACAATTGATAAAATTGTTCAGTACTCAAAGTCAATCCTAGGAAAGTGGTTACTATTAAGGAAAGAAGACACACTGGAAATATACAATGATGCAAACTATGATGGTTCTATTATTGACAGAAAAATCTACTTCTAGGTACTGTATTTTTTTGGAGTAATTATGGTAACTTGGAGAAGCAAAAAATAGAAATAAATATCTTCTAGGGCAGAAGCTGAGGTTTGAGCCCTTGCTCAAGATATGTGTGAAAGACTCTTGATAAAAGTCATATTAGATGACCTTAAAATAATGGTTGACATATTGTATTGTGATAACAAGTCAGTGATGAACATTGTTCATAACAAGTCATCAACGATAGTCTTGATAGAGGTGTTGTGGTTTCAACCCATAGAGGATCTTCCTTAGGGCAAATTCCAAGATTTTGTAGGCTTGTTGGAAATCATCAATGTCATTTACCAACTTGAGGGGAAATGTTGTAAATCGCGGGTTATTAGGCTGAAAATATCGTTAATATCTCATTGATTAGGAGAAAATATATTTATAAGTTTCCTATTCAATTCAAATGTTTTTATTCTCTTACTTTAGAGAGTTTGATCGTTACAAATAGAGCTGGTGAGAATGTAATGTGTGATGGTTACTGATAAAATAATTCTTTATTTCCTTACATAGTTCAGGTCATGGCATTTTTTTTTTTGCCCATTTGCTGTTATTTTTTCTGTCTATGTTGTTTTACGTGAAATCATGAACAAGCTAACATGTAATTATAAAGATTGTTCTTGCATCTAAGATCTTGAAGCTGAACTCACATGTTGAAGTTATTATGCTTTTTGATAAACTTTTCTTTAAATATTTCAACCTGATATGTTTAATGTCTGCAGGAAAATAGAGAGTGGAATGAGTGGCAAACATCAGTTCTTCAGGAGCGTAATGTAGTTGAGAATGTTCACCGTTGGGCTTGTGGGTAAGCTTTTATCTCAAGCTAAATGCTTAGCAAGGGTTGAATTGGGAGGTTCAGCAGCTCCCATTGTAAAGCTTGGTGGGTTTGATTTGGTTGTTGCAATATAATTACAAGGGGGCTAAACCATGCCCTTACTTGCAGTCTTGTGACCGAAAGTGAGGTTATTTTGGTTAATAAAGTTTGGAGGGCTTGATTTCAGGATGCTGTTATATATATAGGCTTGATTTCAGGGATGCTGTTATATATCTAGAGCAGTGGATGTAATTGTTTTGTTGTAAATTATTATTAACTATCAATTGTCTTTTGTTTGTGTTATATGTTTACTTTGTTATGTTCTGGGTCTTTCCTATTTTAACTTGTCACTTTATTTTTCTTTTTTCCTTTGTACAGACGTCCGACTGCTTTACAAGATAGGATGAGGGATAGTGATGACGATGACCTCCATGACAGGGACTATGATGTCGCAGCTTTAGCAAATAATTTGAGCCAGGCTTTTAGATATAAAATTTATGGGAATGAGGATAATGAGGAGGTTTGTAGTAGGGCATCTCCCCCTGTGCCTCTTTTGACTTGAACCCTGCAACTTGAATTCTGGAATAATGTTTTTATTGGCTTGGTTGCAGGAACGTGGAAACCTTGATCGAGATGATGAGGTAGTAGTGCTGTTTACTCTTTGTTTCCATTATAATTTAATTTTATTGATTGTGTGGATCTTGAGGATCAGTCTGGCTCTAATGTTGCTAAGTGATATATTGTTAACTAATTTGATAGCAACTTTATCGGTTGTGATCTGTGCAGGATGTCTACTTTGATGATGACTCTGCTCAGGTAGTCATATCATCCCTCAGACTCAGTGATGATCAAGGGAGGTGAGTCAATTTATCATCACTAGAAATAGAACGTGCTTTCAATTGCTTATAGATCTTTCTCCAGTTAGGAATTTCTTCACTTTCACTCATCCTCATCCTTTTTTTGGACTGTTATTGATTAAAAATGTTCACATCCTGTGATAGAAATAGAATACGCTTTCATTTCTTTATCTGAACCTACTTTGGTGTTCCACATGACGTGGTTCCTTCACTATACTTATGTTATTCTCCCCAACATAAGCAAAAAGTATTGTGAGAGAAGTAGATAGCACAAGGACCTGTGGTTAATGCACCCTATGTTTTTGCTTTCATGCAGAATATAGAAAATTAATAAAATATTCAAAAACTCCATTCCCTACTTCCAATATAAGAAATTGTTTAATTTTGTTTCTTGCAGTAATCTGTTCACAAACTCCAACTGGTTTGCATTCCAAGATGACAGAATTGGTGATGCAACTGGGGCAACATCGTCTGAGATGATGGATGAGATAAACTTGAATGGCGCTGCAAATGGTGGTAACAGTAGTGATGATGAGGTAGTGGTTGGAGAGGATGAAGAATTGGCTGAAAGCACAAATAATCTCAATGGTACATCTAACTCGAGCACAAACTTAAATGGTGGAACTGGTAGTGATTCCATGAATGGAGACGCCTTGAACTTCGAAAGCAAAAAGGCAGGTGCTTCACATGATATGGGATTCTTCAGGTTTGAGGCATCGGACAATGAAGAGTTGTTTGGGGACAGGCCTTTGCCGGAGTGGGTGGGATGGGGTGAACCTTCAGATGTGCAAGATGCCGGCTCAAGCATGAATCCATTTGTGGACCATGATGATTCTTCTGGTAGCAACCAAATAGGTAACCCAAATCCTAGTCCTTCAAATGGGGACTCTGTTCCTTCAAACAGGTCACTATCCCCTAAAGATTCAATTGATGGGTCTGTTGACACTAGTCAAAGATCAATAGCAGTACCATCACTCTTTGAAGAAGATGTCGAATTTGTAGGCGTAGAATTAGAAGGTACCGAGAAGGCTATGGAACAGGCTTTGAAAGAGGGGATAGTTGGAGAGGCAGGACCGTTGAAAAGAAACATGGTTTCTAAAGTGCCAGAAAAAGAAAGTTCTGATGAGGGTGGTCCTGGAATAAAGGAATTCAATGATGCAAATTACTGGAGGGTTGACCAGGAAGTTGCTGTTCTGGAGTGACATGGAAATGATGGTAAATCTTGTTTGTATCAGAAGTTAGACCAACAGCAGTGGACCCTATTCTTGGTTCGCAGGAGCGAATGTAGCAAATTAATGTACAGTATATTTTTGTTTCAATTATGCCCTATTTCTGTTGTTCACGCTAATTAGAGATTAAGCTTGTTTGTTATTCTAAGTTTTGCCTCTTCCTGTAAGTGATTTATGGGCTTTCCCACATTTATCGAATTTATTCTGCTCTTCATTTTGGGCTCATTTCAACATTGATGATGATTTGCCATCAGGTATGTAGCTGTCAGTAAATGTTCCCCTAGAGGACTTGTTTTTAATTCGTTGAGGACGCTATGCTTAACTAGTGTTGTGAAATGCATTATGGAAGATATACTTTCTTAATTTGCTTGTCAATGTGATTGTGTATTTTTATGTTTTCGACATGGTGTATTTTGCAAACAACCATGGTACCACCGGCATCTGCTTAATGAATCGGCTGACCACTGGCTGAAAGGTAACATTCTAGCATGTGGTCCGCATTTGGGTCTTCAGGTTTATTAGAATGAAAAAGTATTTGTTGGGAAGATTTGCTCATTTATCTCAATGCCTTGCGCACTATCTTTTGGTTAAGGGATCTGGGTTAAAAAATAATTTAATTGGTAGCTACTGGTTACCATCTCATGATTCTGGACAAATTAGATACCAACTTTTTGATTATTTATTCAGTTATGAAAAAACAAATTAAATAAAAAATTATTCTTAAATTTCAAGGTTTTAATATTTTTATTAACAAATGTTCTTGTTCATTAGTAAAACTCGTAGCATAGATATGTTGTTTTTTCTTTAGAGGACTATTTTTAAGGTAAAATTTAGTACAAACTTACGAGTCTTTTATGTAATTATATATGTAAAAATAGTGATTTAAGTTGAAACTATTTTTTGTTAACTAGTCTTGTTTTTAGTGGTTACAGCGTGCTGGATTTCATTCAATTTTATTGCTTAAACATTAAATAATGGATATTATATATTTATTATTGTATATAGTTGTTATTTTACTCATCATTTTTATATGCCCAATAAAGAAGACCAACAAAAGTTATCACAATAGAGTTGTAAAAAACTTTTTTTATCTTCATATTGTTTATAGAAGTAACCTAGTTTTTATATAAACAACCAAACTCCAGTTCAAGTTTAATTTAGTTAAATACAAGACGCATGTTATTTGATATGTAGGTATTATTTTTAATAAAGTCGTTAGCGTTTTTTGCTCAAACAACTTTTCCCATCAAACTCGTATTTTAAGGATCAATCTAAATTCTTTAAAAACCAAAATACACTCGTATTTTAAGGATCAATCTAAATTCTTTAAAAACCAAAATACAATGTAAGTCTTACTCGCATTTCGGAAGACTCTTATAGAGAAATGGTACACCATGTACGAGATTCATGATGCCATGGGGCTCCTACTATACTACAAACTCAATATTCATCTACTATTCATCTTAACTTGAAAAAAAAATGTCTATAAAATTTTAATGAAATTATTTTATTTGTATCAAGATAATTTTTAATAATTTTAACTTAAATAAAATACTTATGTTAATATTTCAAAATAATTTACTTAAATAAAACTTATATTTTACTATCTTACTCATTAAAATAATAAAAAAAAAATCTTAATGATTATACTCTATTAATGACTATAATTTTTTTGATTATTACTATTACACTTTCTTCTATTATTAATTTAAAATTATACTTATATTTTGTTTTAATTATTCAATTATCATTTTTCATTTCTAATAAAATATTTTTTATTTACTAAGAATTGATAATTATTTTAAATTATAATGAAGAATAAAATTTTACACAAATATTACTTGAAATTTCATTTATATAAAAATTTTAAATCATAAAATATTAAAATAAATTTAAAAATACAGTTTTATAATGATTGATAATATATAGTTACTCTTAATATTGTTCAATAATTACTTATAATCTTATTTATTATTTTACAACTTTTAATCAGTTTGTTAACTAGTTTATAATTCCCTTTTAGTTAAAATTTTATTTTTTCTACTAATTCTAGCAAACATAGCATTTGAATCATGCCAAATAAATAAAATTGTCATCATCATTATAATATAATAGTGGTAGTCATTACGGACAACTTTAACTTTTAAAATCATTTTAATTTTAAAACTATTTTATATTATTATTATTATTATTATTATTATTATAATAGAATTTATTTTCTCAAATGATAATCGTGTACCCCGAAGTGCTGTAATGGAATTCTAACCACATAAAAAAAATATAATATTAGAAATTAAATCTCAAATAAGAATTGTGTATTCGGGTTTGTATGGAGTTGGGAGTAAAGATTCTTCAATATCGCAAAAGTGATGGTATGATATTTAAATCACAAACATATAATAATTTAAATTAAATAATTAGAGGAATATAGCTTGAAGTAGTTTAAACGGACAGATCAAATCAAACTATTCACAGCAAGAAAATATAAATACAAAGAGAAAGGGAAGTATATCAAGAAAGTAATAAATGTTACAAAATGATGTTATGAAAAAAAGAAATAAATAAATAAATAGATAGCAAGACGTATTCTTTCTGCACCTACATGACTTCATCATGCACGTACATATTTTTTTTTTAATATAAAAAATATCTTTATTGAATTATATAATTTGGTATATAACTTTTGTATACTGAATTCAAATATAATAATCAATTCACTGTAACAGAAGAAAGTAAGAAGAAAGTAAGGAGAAATTATGGAGGTGCAGAAACAGGAAGAAAATATGGAGGTGCAGGAAGTAAATGTATTATAATTTATGGGCTCCAAAAATGAATGAATAAAATTTGTTTTATAGTGGATAGTTCCTTCCTAAACGTTACAAAATGTTTTTTTTACTTAACAGATTTTTAAAATATTAATAATGTCTTATTATTTTATATATTAAATAATTTTTTTATATTTACATAAATATTTTTTTCATATTTTATTTTTTTAACAATAATAAATATAATATTGGATGTTATTAAGATATTTACAATTTAATATGATTAATTTTAAAAATTCAGTTTAATATATTATTTTTAAATATTTAATTTTTTTATAACTAATTAAATATTACTTGAAAAAAAATATAAATATTCTTTAATATTTATTAGATTTTTTTATTATTTATTAAGAAGGTTTGTTAATATTTAGAGAAGTTAATAGCTTTTTACTTGATTGAATTTATTTGTGTATGTGAATAGAGAAAAAAATATTTAATAAATAAATTTTAAAATAAAAATAATAAAAATATTATTGACATATTAAACATTTGTTAAGTGCAATAAACAATGAATATATATATATATATATATATATATATATATATATATATATATATATATATATATATATATATATATATATATAT
>Ga0209700_105686_pt1 | contig 20591 bp, 9 predicted proteins | sample SiratroredBW_FD_187528 | JGI IMG/M metagenome (GOLD analysis project Ga0209700, IMG submission 187528) | Root nodule microbial communities of legume samples collected from California, USA - Siratro red BW (SPAdes) (version 2) | ecosystem: Host-associated > Plants > Roots > Nodule | place: USA...
TATATATATATATATATATATATATATATATATATATATATATATATATATATATATATATATATATATATGATCATCATGAAGGAATCAAATTTTTTATAACTATTTTTGCATTTGTTTGAGTTCATATAAGTTCTTTTTCAATCTACAAATATATTTCTCTTTATCTTGATGTGTAAAATCTTTATATTATTCTATATAGATTTCTTTTCCAAGTCATTATTAAGAAATGTTGTTTTTACATCAAGTTGATCAACTTTTAAGTTTAAACTTGTTGTCAAGTCATGCCAAGTCTAGTACATTTTTGACTGAAGACATTTTGACCATAGACGAAAATCTCTTCAAAATTAATTATTTTCTTGTAACGTCCTTCACATCCAACTTTGCCTTATACCTTGGTTGTCAGCTATTTTCTTCTAATTTCAATTTGAATACCCATTTATTTTTCAATGGTCTCTTAAGACAACTTTACCAATTTAAAGGAATGATTCTCATGTAAGGATTTTATCATCTCTTAGATACACTACTTGTCTTTCTCTTCATACGACATAACTTCTTCATATTTTTTAGGCTCTCCCAATCAGTCAACAAAATGAACTCATGAGGGGAATAATTTTGTAAAGGACACTTATCTCTAGTATATCTTCTCAATTAAGGCTCCATAGGTGCTTCAAGAGTAGCAAATTCAGTTGGTTCATTGACTTGAGTCTCACGCATATCACCTACGTTCTCCAAATTTGCACTCACATCTTTTCTATGATCAATAACTATGTTAGGAAGTTTCGTCTCAACATCAATGTACCTATGAGTAACCTGTTTTGACTACTCTTTTTTGTTAATATCTTTAATGGTTTGGTCTTCAGGAAAAATAACATATCAACTTCTAATAATCTTTTTATCAACTGGATCCTAAAATCTATAACCAAAATCATCACGACCATAACCTGAAAAGATAAATTGTTTAGACTTCCCATCAAGTTTAGATATTTCGTCTCTATGAATGTGAACAGGTGCTTTGCAGCCAAACACTCTCAAATGGCTACAGGAAACATCTTTCCTTTCCACACTCTATCTAGGACATCACTATTAAGAGGAATAGAAAGATAAAGGTTAATTAAGTCCACTACAGTTCTAAATGCCTCACCCCATTTTAGGAAATTTTACATGAGAGAGCATGCATTTAATTCTATCATCAATTGTGCATTCACTCCCTCTGCAACCCCATTATGGTAAGGTGTCTTTGGAATTGTCTTATCAAGCTTGATATTTTGATCCTTTCAATGATGCTCAAAAGGACCATTGTATTCACCAACATTATTTGCTCTAATACATTTCAATAACTTTCCTATTTCTCTTTTAACATTTGCATATAAATGCTTGAACACATCAAGTACATAATCTTTAGATTTCAAAACAACTTTAAATATTCCTAGAATGTTCATCAATAAAAATAACAAAATAAGATCAACCACTAAAATTAAAATTCCAAGTACTTAAATTGGTGTTGATTTATTTTTCCTTAATTTAATTTAGGTCAATATGTTAAGAAGTGCATGGCACACAATTAATGTGAAACTCCCAAAGAAGAGGGGAAAAGTTAATAGTGATGCACAAAACATTTGATATCCAATTTCCTCCTCCTTATTTTAGGCTTTGTGGAAAACATACAAAATATATCAAGGCTAAAGCAAATGTGTGTATATGACAAAAAACTTTTTTACAAGTTAGGACTTGGAAAGAGATATCTGAAGGTGATCTAAATATAACGTAGAAACATACGAAGGTTAGTATAATTTGTGCACTTAATTAATTTTGATTTATATATTGAATGTATTTTAACAATGTTCTATTTGGTATTTTTTTTAACTTCATGACTTTAGAATGCATTATGTTTGATGGAAGAGGATAGAAAACATGCAATGAAATAGTTGCAAAACCAATATATATATATATATATATATATACGTCCTAAAGATTGGAATTGGTTAATAAATAATAAATGGATTCTTAATTTAAGGTAATTTACATATTTTATATATTTATATCTTAAATTTGAATTTTCTTTTTTTACGTATTTTTATATTATAATATTAAATTATTTCTACATTTATAAGAAAGGAGTTTGAAAAATAAAGTTAGCTAGAGTAAACAATAAATTAAGTCAGTTATTAACACAAACTCAATTGTCCAAAAGACATTTGAAATGGTAATGTTTCTTTTATGTTTCATGTGTACAGTTTTTTTTGCAAATTTTATATAGGTTTTATATGATTATTTTTTGTGTTTCACACATACAAGTTTGTTTATTTTTGTTCTTTTATTTAATCTAACATCATATTATCTTATTTTATTTATTTTCAATAGAAAGAAATTAAAAAGATATGAATGGCCAAATACAGTGGAAGTATGGAAGGCCACATGAATGAGATCTAATGAACTTGGTGTATTCCCAATAGAGAACAAATTATGGTAAGTAAAAAATTATTTTCACTTCTATTTTAATAGATTTAAAAATTATATTTTTATCTTGTTAAAGTTTTACAATTTGAGTGTAAAAATTTGGATTATGGTGTTGAAATGTGTAAATAAGGTGACATGTAGAAATATATATATATATATATATATATATATATATATATATATATATATATATATATATATATATATATATATATATATATATATATATAAAGTTATTTTACTATTTTTTTTCACACGTTAACACGTGTCATATTATTTTGTGTTAATATTGTATAGGATAATTTGAAAAATGTGGGTGAAGTATATCAAGAAGAAATCTCAAAAACACTTGTCTCATTGGTAAAACATTTTGAATTTGTATTGAGAATAAAGCCAAATCACTCACAAGGTATAAGAAGTGTGTTAATGACAAAAAGAAATATAGAGAGACAACTAATTCAAAGTCAAATGAAGGATGCAGAAAAGAGAGCAAATGATTTAGAGTTAGAAGTACAAAATTTGACCAACATTATTCAAAAGCAAGAAGTGACTAACATTCAACTTCAAAGTGAATTGAAATCTCAACATCAATCAATCAAAAATCACCAACTTGCTATGAAAACTCAACATGATCAAATCAAGCAAGATATTAAAAGGGAGATGAAACATGAAATGACTACTTTGTTAAGAAGTTTATTGTTTAACACTTCAAATGTTCCTTAAAATAAAGCAAGTTGTATTATTATTTTAATTTTTTTATAAATACTTCTATATCTTTACATTTTTAAAATATTATTAATTTTTTAATTCATATTAGTGATTTATTTTTATTTATTTCTCAGGATTAAAATCCTTGAAGATAATATGGACCATCCAACCATTTCACCAAGGTAATCGTGGTAAAAGTTATTATTTGAAGTCAGGTACGAAGATTAACAACAGCCAAACCAACCATGAGTTAGGACGCTACTGTCAGGACTTAACACTGTATAATTGTTCAATGTTTATTGCTCTTAAGAGTAAGAGTATTTCTGAGGTCAATTTCTATCCGAAGGTTTAGTACATATTAGCCTTCCCATAGCGTCATTTTGTATTGTGATGAAGGCAGGTTGTTGTTGTAGCTCTATTACAAGTGTGGGGCATGATTATGTAGTTGTTTTGCATCTCATCCTTTTATGTAGTTGTTATTTCTTTCAATGGCGAACCTGTATTTGTTCTTTATGTATAAGGGTTGGGATATCCCTGAAATATCCCAGTTAATTCATTTTATTTATTTTTGTCCAAAAAAATAGAATTAAATTTGATTTAATATATTTATGTTTCAAGTTCTTGTTGTACATTTTATTTGTTTTATTTTTAAATGTAATGAATATCTTATATTTATATCTTATGTTTATTTATTTTAGTTAATATGTATTTTGAAATTTTAAATATGATTTGCCCATTAATTATGATATGATATTTATTACAAATTATCATAATTTCTAATAACAATGGGAATTAAAAACAATTAATAGTTAATTATCATATAAATTTTGATGATAAAATATTATCAATTATGATAAATAATAATAATAATAATAATAATAACTAATTTATCATTATTTTTTAAATATTTGTCATATTTTATTATTGTAACAATTGTCTTTCATATTTGTAATATTTTATTATTGTCATCATTATATAATGATAATATTAATTTTCACGATAAACTTAATTTTAGTAATATTTAAGATTATTGTCACAAGTATAATAGTGACAAAAGTACTAGTAATAATTCAATTATTATAGTAAAATATTAGTGACATATTTATAATTTATAATAATGAATATTTATGTCACTAAAATTAGTTTCCTTTCGTAGTGTTGGCAAATTTGAAGTGTTTCTTTAAACAATGCACATGCAAGTATTAACATAATTATATTTGATCAATTTTATTCTAAATAGACATGTATCAGCAATTAATTACTAACGACAAGTTTTTGATAAAAATGTGATTGAGAACTTTCCTTATGAAAAAATTACGTTTATAGCAAAAACAAAATTCTGCATCATGTTCACTACAAAAAACACTAAAATTATCGATGAGACAAATCTCGAAAACACCCAAAATTCATCGTATTTACCGATAGATTTTTGACGAAAACAAAATTTATCGGTAAATTGGTTGTAGGTAAATTTACCGACAGATTTTTTGAGGGTAAATCGATCAATAAATCGATAAATATTAATTTTATTATAAAAATTAATATCCATAATTAGCGTAAATTAAATCCGTCGGTAAATCTGTCGGTAATTAACGATAGATGATATTTTACCGACAAATAAAAGTCTATCGATAAGATTCTGACAATAATTTAGTTTTTTTCTTGTAGTGGTTAGTTATATAGAAAAAATGATTTGGATAAGATCTAAGCATAACTATTTTCAAAAATACATTCAGATTTTCGAGTTTGAATATTAGAAAATATTATAGATACAAATTATGCAGAAAATATGAGAGCAAAATAGTTTTTAAAAACTTCCCTTTTGTAGCACATATTCAATACGCTGCAAATATAAATATTAGCCAAGCTTGATTTGAACAAATTTTAAAGAGTTTCCAAATGTGTTCAAGCAATTGATTAAAAACTATATTTTAGGTAAATCTTTAATTTGCTATACACCCAATCGATTAAGGTAAATATTTCCTTGAGAGAAAAAAAACACGTCATTAAAAAATTACAAAATTTAAATATTATTATGTTTACATGTTTTAAGTTTAATAATTCTTTGTTTTTCTTTTAGTTTTGTTTTGAATTAGACTAACAAAATTAAAATGAATTAAACAATTATAGAAAATCTTATTTAGCTCTATATAGTAAATGGATCCTCTAACATCTTTTTTTAGACTTTGTCTAACTCTTGAATGGTCTAATTCAATAAACATCTTGAGATCATTTAGTGCTCTAAAATATTCCATTAACTTCTCAAGTTCTTGATACTTAAAGTAATGTATACATTTTTGTACAAGACATAAAGATTATTAAATCCAAACATAAAATTGGAATATTTATTATCCTTAATATCATGATTGATGATTTCAATTTTAGGTCGTCTAACACATTACTTAGATAGTCTAATACAACTGGACTGTTTAATGGTTCAACATGTTCAACTACACCTTATTGAACTTATCTTACTTCTAGTCTTCCTCTAGAGCTTTGATGACTATATCTCCTCTAGTTATGATGTGCATAACTAATAATGTGCATGTACATCTTTATCTTGTCTTTCAAATAGGAGTAGTTTTCCCCTAGAAATGTTGGTGGCCTTGTGAGGGATGCTCCCTCAGCCATGAGATACCCTTCCTTACCAACCATGTGTTTTGCTCTTTCCTTTAGTCATTGTAAGGTGCTTAACCCTTTAGTATTTGAGCTATGATGCTAACTATGAACATAACAAAAAGGAAGGATTGAATTGTGTATTTAATACTTTTAATTTTTTTTTTTCAAATTAGTGTCTAATAATAGTGAAACGAAGTTTTAACTTGATAGACATACTATCAAGCAATTTTTTATAAGAGCAGCGTCGAATAAAGATCCTTAAATGCAACTTTGAATTAACATGTTCACTATCAAAAACACTTTTCAAAACTAATTTTAACAAAACTCTCCTTCTTTGATTAGTTGAATATTAATAATATACAGTTCAAAGAGAAAAAATTAGATACACTAGGTGTTCTTATATTAGTTTGTCCAAAAATCTAGGCTAAGTCTGGTTCTTGGTCAACACGATCAAGTTCTCCTGATAAAGTAAAGCTACAATACAAGATGAGTGTTCTTTGGGTCCTAGTCACTTTTGGTTAAACATGGGATATTTGAAACAAAACCACTATTGGCTAAACATAGGGTATTCTTTGAAATACAATCACTCTTGGTTAAACACTTTTATTTATACAAATAGTGTGATATAAATAATCACAATTTGCTAACTAAAAGAAGATAACGTCCTAAGATAGATACGAAATTTTGAATCTCTTTTAGGTTGTTAGTGAATACAATAATCTCTTATTCACAAACTAAGGCTTAAGGATTGATAAAGATTATAGAACTTTTTTTTTCATTCTCGTTATCATGATTATTGTCAATCTTTCTTCTTAAAAGAAATCTCTACATATAGATGTTGAAAAGAAAAAAATTGTTGCAAATCCTTTGGGAGTTATTGTGAGAACTTGAAAAAAAATATTATTTTTCATCTATTATTTGTCCATATTCCAGCTCGAAGATGCATGAAATATTATTCAACATTAATCGTAAATATTTTCTTCAACTAACATTGTGATACACAATATGACTTATTAGACCTAGGTTAGATAGCTTTTACCCAAACGAAATAAAAGTAACTGTGCAAAGTTGATGGTATTTTCAGAGTTGACATTTTGATGAGTCGGATAAGTTGTTGTGTGGAATAACATTAAACACTTTTTTTTGAAGATATTTAATGTAAAAATATTTTGATGATATCTTCTTATAAGAATAAAGAAGTAACATTATATGCACACATATAATAAATATTTAAAATGTTCGTTAATATTTCATGATTGCTTAACACTGTATCTCTATATTAACATTTTACTTATCAAACGAAGTTATATGAATACAATATATTATATGTCTGTTGAATAAATAAAACATTTGCATAAGACATGATCTAATGTATATAAAATATATTTTATAATTTTGTTATAAGCACTTAATCAAAATAATTTAAGATTTATTTGACTTTGATCCGAAAAATAACAATTCAAATATTTATAAGCAAAAGTCTTAATTTATTCCAAAATCATATTAACTAATCAATTAAAAAAAAATTCAAGAGTTATATAAAAAACTTGTCTACATCCTCTAATATGCTTCCACATGTATAAACTAAAATCAATATCATAAAAAAACATAAAAAATATATGCATATAGATATATTCGATAACATAATCATTATATTCATTTTCTAGTAATAAATAAATGAGTGCCACACATGTCTAATAACAATTGTTTATCTTAAGTCTCAATTTTTTTGAAAAAGTTTGATTAAAAACCAAGCATATCATCACAAGTCTAAACCAAGAAAGATTATTATTTTTTCGCTCAAATTACACCTATCCGTCAAAAAGTCAATCAATATAAAATAAACCAAAAACAAGAAATTTAAGATAGAGAAAAAGATAAAAACTTATTCCAAAACAAAATAAGACCTGTTATAAACTTTCATATTTCTGTCGTTGTGTATTCTAATTAAAGAAGAGAAAAAAAAAACTTCATAAATCTAGAGAAAAATAAAAAGTTTATAAAGTTTGGAGAAATAAAATATTTTAAAAGAACGGAAAATAAATTTATGCTATGTTATATATTATATTTACAATTTTCACACAATAAAATATTCATTTTTCTTTCAATTTATTTATTTTTCCTTTAAATTGATAAAATAGGTCTTTATGTTCTCTCTACCAAAAACACATTCACAATATAAAAATTCACTTTGTAATATAAAGATTCATTTTTTTATTCTATTTTTAACTTCTCGTCCTTATACAGTCATACTTTTGCTTATATAAAACTGCTACAAGAAGTCTTATCAATTATGTTATCGTAAGCAATTCTACCGACATTTTCATAAAATCATGTAATGTAAGTGTAATAAACAGTAACTATTAACAAATTCGAAATAAAAATACTACTTCAAAAGCGAAAGTTATCATATAAATATGAAAAACACTTATATTAGTATGCACAAAAAAAAATAAACTATAAATTAATTAATAAAAAAAGATAACCTGTGGTCAAGCGAGATTAAGTTAAAAAAAAAATCTAAATAATATATTATAGAGTTAATGAAAAGATTTTAAAAGAGCGTCTAATAAGTTGCTGATGTAACTGTTTCTAGTTACATTAAATGCATACAACTAGTTTTAAACATCTTTAATAAATATATGAATAATGATTGTGTTAAAATGAATATAAAACAAAAAGGGAAACCAAAAACGTGGGCTATAAGGCTAAGCAAATAACAACAATAAAAAACGCCCACGTGGCAAGTTCTAGAGGGTAACAACGACGTCGTTTCTTTCCTGTGGGGCCTTTCCCTGTTAGTTCTTTGTCCCACCAACAATGAAGAATTCGGATGCAACTTTGTTGGTTGCAATAATAAACTATTTTTCAAAGAAGATTTGAGACATGCCAATCTCATAATTCTTCTATTAATCATCTTCACCATCATCCTTGATTCTTCTCGAGTTTTTTTTTTTTCTTTTTTTTTTTCTTTTTATTATTGTTAGTTTAATATTTTCCTTTTATATCCTATCCCTGAAAGTTCCACTTTTTATCCCTCGTTACTTTCTTGGTTACCGAAGGCACCAAACCTCTCTGCATTTTTCTCGAAATTCAGGAAGAAAAATAACAAAGGGTTGAACTGCAATTGTGGTTTGGATTATTGAATTCTCCAAACCATGATCTTGAGTTTCTTGTGTGCTTTTGCCTTTTTCTTCAAGTTGTTCTACCACCTGCTTTGATCCGAACCCTTTGATCAACACACCTTTATTGTCTCATGGATGCTTTAAATCTGGAATTTTGGGATAAGGGTCGGTGAAATTTTGGATTTTGCTTGGTGGGTTTTGTGTGTTATGTGTTGTGTTTCTTTTGTTACATGTGATGGTCTTTCTGGGCACTTTGGAGGAAGATGGCTTCGCCGGAGACTCACTCTTGGACGCTGGGAGGACTTATTGGTGCTTTTATTGACCTTGTTTTAGCTTATTTCTTGTTGTGTGGTTCAGCTTTTGCTTTCTTTGTGTCCAAATGGTTCAGAATTTTTGGTCTTCTTTTGCCTTGTCCCTGCAAAGGGAGTTTTGGGTATATGAATAGCCGTTTCTGTGTGCATAAACTGCTGTTTGAATGGCCTTCAAGGAAGATATGTTCCATTCAAGTTATGGCCATTAAAAGGTTCCCTTTTGATTTGGTTTGGGTTCACGGTCATCCAAGCCGAGCCAATGATGAAGTGGTTGCTGAGAGAATACATGATCATAGGGTTGTTGAGTTGGAAGACGAGGCATCTTGCAGTTCATGTTTCAGTCCGCAGTTTCCTCCCTTAGTTGATAGGGAAAATGTGTGTAATGCTAAGGGGAAGAAGGCCATGAGCACGAAACGTAGGTCTGGAATTCGCCGCCGGAGGAGGGGTAGTTCTGATCCTGGGAAAGTCTCTTCAGCTGTTCCTTTGGATAATCTGCAATCTGATGTTGTCTTCACTCCTTTGTTGCCTTTTCATGAAAATGTAGTTAGAGGTAAAACCAATGCAAGCACAAGTCCTACTTCAGGGAAAGGAGTTAGTGTAGTTGGTAAGTGTGAAGTTTATACCATAACTATTGTCCATTTGATGGTTTAAGATAAATTAACATGATAGTGTCCATTTGTAGTCTCTAATACATGTTATAATTTACCTTCCATATTAGAACATATTAATGATTCTTGCAAACTATCAAGGTCAGCATCTTGTGATTATAATGATAAATGCTTGTCCTAGGATTGCGATGGCGTAACAAGTTGAATCTTGTAGTCTTGTTGAAGACCTATTTATTGCACACATCAATATATTTCTATGATTCTATACATACTTGATATTGGTTTTTGACTTGCCCTTGTTTTCCATCCTTCTATTTAGATGCCGAAGATGATCAAACTGGCCATGATTTGGATGAGAAGACCTGTCATAGTTATGAATTTAATGGATCGATTGTTGATAGTCCAGGGCAGGACAAACGTTTATTGTCATTGGAACACTACATGGATAATGTGTGTGACAACGTCCAGATTGATGGTAATGAAGAGAATCGTTTGAAGATGTTAGAAAATGCACTTGAAGAAGAGAAAGCGGCCTACACTGCGCTTTACCTTGAGTTAGAGAAGGAGAGAGCTTCGGCTGCTACTGCTGCTGATGAAACCATGGCTATGATATTGCGCCTGCAGGAGGAGAAGGCTGCAATGGAAATGGAAATGAGGCAATACCAGAGGATGATAGAAGAAAGAGTTGCCTATGATGAAGAAGAGATGGATATTCTGCAAGAGATCCTTATAAGAAGGGAAAGAGAGAATCACTTTTTGGAAGAGGAACTTGAAGCTTATAGGCAGATGGATTCAAAAGTAACTGATCAATCGTATGGTAAGGCAATGGCGCAACGAGATCAAAGTGGACAAAGGACTCCAATTTCAGTTGAAATGTATGAAGATCGAAGCACCATATCATATGGTAAGGCAATGGTGCAACGTGATCAATGTGGACAGAGGACTCCAATTTCGGTTGAAACATATGAAGATCGAAGCACCATATTTTTTAAGAAAGATGAAATAACAGATATTTCATCAAGTTATATGGTTTCACAGACTTGCACCAATTCAGAAGATGGAGAAGAACTGGAGAAAAGCACAGAACAGAAGGCTCAAATGCATGACAAACTGCGCCGGTTCTTTTACGATACCGATCCGGATGTTCTTGATGTCCATGTCATTGAAGACAACAACGTAGAGCAAAGGGAAGAGGAAAATGAAAAGTTAAGTACCTCCTCATTGTGTAGTGTTACAAGTGAAATCACAAATAGGTATCTTGAATTTGGAAGTCTAAAAGTACGGAGCAGTGATGCATTACGAAATTGTCGAAAGATAAATAAGATAGAAAATGGTTATAGTGTTGATGGCTCTTCCAGTCAGTTACCCGTGTTGTTAAATTCAAGATGCAATACTGCTGTGCCTTCTGATTATGGAAGTGATACTTCAAGTGCAGTTGAAAATGAAAAGGTAAGGATTGGCAATGAGATTGAAATTCTTGGAGAAAGGTTGAGGAAGGTCAAACATGGAAAGCAAAAGTTGTCTTCCTTCCAAGAAAATGCAGAAAATTTAAAAGGGCGGTTGAAGCTTTTGGAGGATATAGCAAACAATCTCCAAAAGATTAAACAGACGAGAAACCCTGTGCGTGGGGCTTCCTTGCCCCCTTCCTCATCTAAGGTATAACTTATATGGTTGTTGTGTTCATCATTCTTTTCTTTCTAGCTTATAATGGTTCATTGTGCTTCTTTGATATGAGACAAATGATAAAGATTTGCTTGAATTTAACATGACTCTGCAAATAAAATACAAATTCAATATATGAACATAACAATGTATTGGACTATCATTGGTTAAGGTAGATCTTCTCTTGATTGTAGAGCTTTTAATTTCAAGCTCAGATTCTCATATTTGATGGTAAGAGGGAATGATTGTACAGTATATTTGGGTTAGACTTGGTAAGTTAGACAAATTTATCTAAAAGTAGTTCTGGTGATCAAAAGAACTTTGGTTTTACTTCATGTATTGTTGATGGTGTGTTAAATTTATCTTAATGTAATTTTAAGCAGATTTCTTGCTTAGTCATTTAGTTGAATTGTACCTTGCCCTGTAAAGTCATGTTGGTGGATCTTTTCAAATTCCAATTGCCTAGGAACCTTATAAAATTAGTTCATGAGAGATGACTAGAAAGTTGCTGATTTTGGTGTGTTCCCAATGTAGTTGCCCTTGTAAGTCTCAATTGTGTATAGCTTTGTCTTAACTTCTTTGTGTCATCAAGTGTATATGTTATTTCTTACCAAGCACCTTTCTTCCACTTCTCTCCTTAATCATTCACTCCTCAACACCCAAAAGGATAGTCATGAAGGTCTAACTCAAAAGCTGTGGTTACTCCACATTGAGGAAATTTTGTTTGCAATGATATTTTCTTGTATTTCAATTCAAATCCAAACTGGATTTTGGTAGGAGATAACCTATAAATATTGATTCTTTGATTTGTTTTACATCCTAATCCAATACTGATACATCCTAATTCACATCCTTTTTATACATATCTAAGTAAGTATCTTACAAGTATCTATTCCTTGATATTTTAAGAATAATCCTATCATTGTATAGGATTGGAATTGTATCATGCATTTCTTGCATTTGTCATTGATGTTTTGTGACTGTTCATAATGCAACCACAAGATATGTTATGTTGCTTGATGACAAATGCTGATTATACCCTTTTCATTTCAGGTGAGCATGAGGAAAAGACGCTGCCAAAGTGTGAATTTGGAGACAGGTGAAAGCAGCTAAATCATGAATGTGTGCCTTGTTAATGAAACCATCTCTGGTAGCTACTAGAATTTAGCAGCACTTCTTTTACCTTATCATAGTTCTTTTTAGTTACATGTTCTTTTAGTATGTAAATAAACCTTTTCTTAGTCCTCTAGGTTAAATAATGTAGTTAAAATAAAAGTACATTTTTTTCGAATCTATTGCTCCTTGTTTAGTGTTTTTGGCCTTGGGAAGAAACTTGGCTCAAGTGTTGGAATGTGAACTGTATATATCATTTTGTTTCTTTGTTCTTGTGCTTGAGGCATTCTTATAGGGCAGCTTATGAAATAATTATTGCACAGATTAGGGAGTTGTTAATGGAAAATGTGATTTTTAAGAAAATAATTAAATAGAAGGCTATAGTCAGACAATTATTAAGAAGTTGAATTTGAGTTTAATTTAATTTTATAAAATGGGTCTATTAAATGAAGTTTACGTGATTGAAGTGGATCTCCAACAAAATGAAGATTTTATATAGAAAAAAAAAATACAGCTATACATTAACTTTCATCCCGTTAAACTCACTAATTAACAATGTTTTTCATTTTCGCGTCCTTTAGTGTTCTCACACTTTTTTTTTTCTTTTAGGTAAATCTTGTCGCATATCCATGACCTCACATGGAACAAAATTAATATGCAATTTGGTTAATGAAAAGATTGACGCGTTTTCCTTATTTGTTGCTTAGTGATAGAATATATCCAACAATAAAATGTAGTTTTTTTTTTTGGTTGGGGTGCACGCATAACTTTACGATAATGAACAAATTTCTTATAGACCGACATTCAAAAAATTGTACTAGGGATCTTCTATAGTATATTGTCACTTCTATTATATTCTATAAATTCTACAATAAAACTTATGTACCTAATGCACTTTAAAAGTTTTTAGTTGGTGTTTTTTTTTTTTCATGACTCTTTTCGTAGAAGCCTTTATACGTTCTTTTTATTATTCTCTCGGGGAAGGTTAAGAGTTATCAAATATTGTAAAGTTGAAGAGAAATAGTTGTTTTTTTTCAAAACCCTTTTTTTATAACTTTCTTTCAAATCATTTTTCTTTAGTGTTAAAATTACTTAATCAAGTGAGAAGAGAGAAATTTATAAATTTCCGACATGGGACACCATGTGGACTTAGTGTCTGTTTGGTTGAACTGATTTGAGAAGATTTACTATTTAAGAGGATAGATTTGAGAGGATAAAGGCAATTTGGTTGACTTAATTTGATAGGATAGATGAGGACGGATTTGCAGGATGTCATCTTCACTAACATGAAGAGATTTGAAGGGATAAAAATTTGAAATTACAAAATAGCCCTCATAAATGAGGTGGAAATTATCAAATATCCTTGTAAACATATATAACATTTAATGGTATCATGTATATGTTAATAAGAATATTTAATTTTGAATAATTACTTTTAATTAAATGTTATCTATTAATATTCTTTATTTTAAATTTAAGTATATCTTTCATTTGTTTTAATCAATTTAAGTAGACTGTTTATATATTTTTTATTATAACTTATTAATATTTTTATAGAAATAAAATAAGAATTCAAAAAATTTGTATTTAATCTCTTAAAAATATAGTAAAAAAATATTTAACTTTTTAAGTAAGAGAATTAATAAAAAAATAAATTTGAAAAACACTACAAACTATTTTTATTTGGACTAATAACTTTAAAAGTTTCAATTTAAGTAAAATGTAAAAATAATTTATACTTACAAAAACAACAGTAAATTTCAATAAAAGAAAAAGTAGTTTAGATTGTAAGAATTTTTTTTTACAGATTTCAATTAATTATAGTTTATACTAAATTGTATATTTTAATAGAATAATAAATTTGTGATTTTATTGCATTATTTAGGATTTATGTTTAATTTTAAATAAATTAGAAGATATGTTTTAAATAATTTTAGTAATATTTTTTATATTAAAATCAATTTAATTTAATTCATTTTAATTTTTTACCATCTTATTTCACAAGGGTTAATTAGTATTTTCAGAAATATATCAATTAAAAAAATAAAAACAAATCTATAACATATGTCAAATCATTCCCAAACTTTCATAATCCATCTCCTCAAATCTCTTTAAATCTTACTATTCATCCCTTAATCCAAACAACCTTTTCATCCTCACACAATCCACTCAAATCCCTTCATATCCATCTTCTCAAATCCACTCTTCCAACCAAACAAAGCCTTAAGGAGCACTAGCAACAACTTCAATCCAAAACTCTTTTTAATTTCAACATTCAATGTCATGCACTTCACTTGTTTGAGAATATTTTTATTGAATCTCTCTACTAGGTCATGCTACTGAAGAGTTCTTGCAACTATTTAATTCCTTGTTGTGTCATGTTCTTTGCAGGTGTTAAACAGAAGTCAAGATAAGTTGGTTCTCCACCAGTTGCTTTTAGCTTTTTGAAATTCTCAAATATTTTGTCTTTGGTCTTCTAAGGGTAGTAGACCCATAACTTGCTCGAATAATCATCAAAAGGAAGTATCTAGCCCCAAAGTGTCATAGAGTAATAGATTGTTCCTGTAGGTCAACATAAATATAATCAAGAGTCGCTTCATCTCTATTGTTCTATGTTAACAAAAATTTTGTAGGTTTTTCCTTAGACACAATGTTCACAGAATTTTAATTAATCAATTTTATCACTTCCAAATAAGCCTTGTTTGTCCAACTCCACTAAGCCTATTTATTTACGTGACCTAACCTTTTGTCCCATATCTTTGTCTTTGAATAGAAGGTGTTCTCAGTAATAGACCCTGATAGAAAAACTATAACATCTTTTAAGGCATACAAGCCATTCTTCCTTGCACCTTTCATGACTACCATTCTTAGGTGACTCTCTTTTCACCTTTGAACACACATCCCTTTTTTTTTAAGTTCATTAGGCGATATTAAGTTTCTTTTCAAGCTAGGTACATGCATAACTTCTTCAAGCAGCCTCCCAGTTCCATCATGCAGATGAAACTTATATATATATAATCCAAGTTATAAAAGGAATAACATGTAAAACATGGATTATAATATGTCTTCTTCTTTTATGTGATGTAATAGAAAACAATTGACTTATACATCTGAGCACAAGTATGAAGTCATACAAGACATGTTGTCTACGCTTTTAATGTTTCTCTCTTTTCTTCATCAAAGCACATAAGCATAGCGTTACAATCACTACAAGAAAAAACTATTTAGAGACCAATTTTTAGCAACTTGTGGTTGCTATTTGTGACCAAAATAATCACAAAATTAGATTTTGGTTGCTAAATAACTACAAAATAAAAGTAATGATTGAATTTAGTGATCAATTAAGTCAAGATAATTGGTATCTAACATTAGTTACTAAGGTTTTAGTCATTTATACCATTAGATTCTAAATTGGTATCAAAATTGGTATCTAATTAATTAATTAAATTTTTCAAAAGGTGATTCCATATATTTATAATATTTTAAATCAAATGCAGCCAAATTGATTACAACCTTTTGAAAAATATTTTATCTTTTTTTTGAAAGAGACTGTGATTGATGTAAACACATTTTCTTAAAGTCTAAACTTGTTATTAATACCTAGACACAAAAAGATAATTTAGTTTTTTTTACATGAGTTTTCTTCATTTATACTATGTTTAATATATTTTTAGGTTAATTTGTTCATGTAATTGATTTGTGTTATTTTAAAGATATATACTTAAACATGTTCCTTAGTTTTTCTGTAAATAGAGTGTTATAAGAGACTCAATCAAGCCTGGTAGCCTTCAAGACTCGTGTTTTTAGATTGTTTTTTTTATTATCTGATGTGTGTTTGTAAAAATTGAAAGACATAATGAATTAGTTTAGATGGTATAGCTCAATAACTACATACAACTCTAATTATAGAATGAATTACTGTAAACTTGGTGTACTTTTCTCTCTCCCTCTTCCTTTAAATTGATATATTGTTGATGTGAATATCATTGCATATCATTAATTATGGTATTGATATCTTGATCAAAGATTAAGTAAAGACGATATGTTTAGTAATTGATCAAATGAATCAATTCATATTTTTACAAACTTAGCTCTAAAAGCTTCACCTTCTTAAGTTAGTTGGAGATAATAATATAATATAATGTAAGAAGTTATGGAGAAGAAGAAATACACAAAGTATAGTTTATACTAGTTTGTCTAACCATGTAGACTATATCCAATTCTCAATCAACATAGTGAGTTTCATTAAACAAATTAATGCTATGATGTATATAATGAGTATTCTTTAGACTCACAAGTGCTCTTAACTAACTCTTTGAGTATTGTTTCATACCATAGCCACTTTTGGTTGACCCCATATAAGTAATTTTTGGTTCGCAACCACTCCTGGCTGACCTTATCTAAGTATTCTTTTGACATGTCACAACTGGCTTATCCAAATATTCTTTTAATAAGTCACTTGACTTTTTCAAGTACTCTTTCCACAAATTACTTCTAGCTTGACCAAATATTCTTTCAACAAGCTATTGCAACCTTAAACCAAATATTCTTTTAATAAGTCTTTTCTGACTTATCGTAGTATTCTTTGCCAAACAATCATTTTAGGCTAAGATAAAGAGATCATCTAAGTAGAGAACAACAAAAGTTTGCTCACTAGAGAAAAATATCATCTTTTCACATATACAAGTTGTGTGTATTATCTTTTAATTTATTGGTTGAACACATACAATTTTGTTTTATGATACTTTTAAGGATGCAAAAATTTTAACACTTTTGCATTACAACATCCTCTCTCTCTTTTATTTTTTTTTCTTTTTGTGTTGTATTCTTTATATAGGCATGGAAGTCACCGATCCATTCTTAGTCCTTCAAAAGTTTCAATTCTTTTAAATATCATTCATGTGTTTGATGAGTTTCGGTGTGACAAATACATTGAATACACTAATTCTAAGATTAATTTCTCTTATTCTTCTTGCAACGTCCCATATAATCCATAATACTTATTTTTTCTTATTAGCAAAGCAAAAGATGTTATACTAAATCATAGTAAAAGTAGTAAAAGTGTATAAAGTATACAATACATATTTGAAGCAGAGTTGAATAAGACTTCTATCATGTTGTTATTGTTAAAAGGAAAAAGATAATTTAAACTTTTTATCTAAAAGATAATTTGATGTTGTGTTTAATCTTAAATGAATCTTGAATGAATTTTGATAAATAAAAATAACTACCATTATCTATAACCTATAATATACATATACCCTATAATATACATGTATATGTTTCCTTGTATTTAAATTTATGTAAATATCATCTAAGTTATGCTTTATTATACTTAATTAAAATTGTATAACATAATATTATCTATTAAATGAATTACTTGCATTCAACATGATTTACTATTAAAATAAAGTATCATGTTATAAATAAACCATTAACATTATCCTTTTTTAAAATAACCTGATGAAACATGATCATATATATTTGTATATAGTAAGTTAAAATACTTTCTAAACAAATATCTCATTAAGAAAGATGTATGAGATGTTAGAACAATCAAATGGAAACCTAACAAAATTACAAGTTTAAAATCACATGTTAATACAACATTTAAACCATAAATGTAATTATGAGGAGTAGCATCTTTGTGGTGATGAATATGATGGTGTGACTATCCACCGTCACCACCACACCCCACCACCTCCCACTCAAATCCCGGCCACCAAATTTCAACCAAACCCACCAAAACCTTTCCTTACACCCACCACTCCAATTTCTCACACCCACTCCAATAGCAAACAATAGCAAACGACCTTTATAAACCCAAAACACGCCTCACACACCACACACTCTCATCATGGCCACCCCAAACGACGCCGCTTCACCCACCAAGAAGCCCCAACCCATTCCCTGGACCCACCAAGAAACTGTCCACCTAATTCGCGCCTACCAGGAGAAGTGGTACGCGCTCAAGCGCGGCCCCCTCCGCCACAACCAGTGGGAGGAGGTCGCCGTCGTCGTCGCCGCCCGCTGCGGCTACGACCTCGCCTACCCCGCCAAGTCCGCCCTCCAGTGCCGCCACAAGATGGAGAAGCTCCGCCAGCGCCACCGCGCCGAGAAGAAGCACGTCGCCGCCACGCTCCGCCCCGCCGCCTGGCAGTACACCGCTCTCATGGAGGACCTCGAACGCGGCCCCCTCCCCATTTCCGCCCTCGCCCCTTTCCAAAACGACACCGATTCTGACCCCGACGACGACGGCACTTATCAAAACGACAATGATGCCGATGAGAGCTTTGTAAAGTCAAAGAGCATTAACTGTATTCTCAGCGAGAGGCCCGTGAGAATGAGAACCAGAGAAAGAGGGTTTTTGAGGGAGCATGTTCAAGAAGAACGATACGAAGACGATAATTACGACCGCGACGACGACGACGACGACGACGACGTTTTGGCTTTGCCCGCAGAAATTAGGGCTTTTGCTGAGAGGATTATTGGAATGGAGAGTTTGAAGATGGAGATGATGAAGGAAACCGAGAGGTGTAGGTTGGAGATGGAGAAGAAGCGGATCCAGATGATTCTGGACTCGCAGAGGAGGATCGTTGATTCCATTGGGAGGGCTTTTGGGTCTAACAAGAGGATCAAAATTACTGAACAAATCTGAAAAAGGTTTCATTTCATTTCATTTTCCAATTTTTGATTCAGTTTCATTTCCATGTTTGGATATTCATTGCTTCACACACTGTTTGCTTACTCATTTTAGTTATGGCTAAACATGCTTTTGGGGAAAATGTTCACTTTTGGTCTTCTTTTTATGGAAATGTGTCAGGTGTAGTACCTATGACTAAGTGAAAGGAAGAAGAGATAAAAGAGATGCTTTTCATATAGATTAAAAAATGAAAACGAGTTTAACAGGATATTGTTAATGAATCAGTGATCATTCTTGACATGATGATGTTTAAGGATTGCTATTGCTAATCCATGGCAGTTTGAGATTCCTTGACATGTAAAGGAGATGTATTATCTATGATTCATTCCTAAAAACATGTTTAACCCTTTTAATTGTATTTTCTTGTCTATTGTTTTGTTCACCTGGTTTATGGATTCATGATTACATGGTTGATCTGCCTGCAGATTGTGCAATATAATGATCGAGATAAACTCTGATTGGTTTCTACCATGGAAGAGTCTGCAAAACTAGTTGCATAGCGTGCTGCTGGTTGTTTATTCTATTTATTGTGGCATTTAAAGTCTGTACTATTCACCTCAATGAGCAGGGTAAGTTAATTTTTTGACATTAGTTGATTATAATGCAAGTCATATCTTTACAATAATTGTTTCTTCATTTTTTATTGCGTCCTATGAAAAAGTTGCTTACTTATCATAGCTGCTTATCTATGCTACTTGGAAAGTACTGTGATAGGTCAGAATAAAGAACTTGTCTTTCTCTTCCATTTCTGACACAGTTTCTATCTGTTGTTACTTGCATTCCCCTTGTTACATACTGATCTGCTTAATGTGCTCGTCGGTTGTGTTTGTTTTTACATTATGACTATGTTGTGAAAAAGTCCATTAGGATGAATGTTAAAGTAGAAACAAACATACCAGAAAACTATCACTTTAAAGAAGAGTCACTGAATTAACATTTTTATCTTCTCTGTCAAATAGTACACGTCTTTATTTCTCCACAATTCTCTCAATAGAGGTCAATATGTTTGTCTGGAACCAATTCATGACAAAAGTGCACAGGGCATTGCTGGGGTGATTTATATCTCTTAACAATTAAATGGAAGTGAAGGTTATTAGCAGTTGATTTTATCTGGTACATTTATACGCGTCTTGTGCTTATTATGCTGGAAAGGGTCATTTTAGAGCCGAAGATTATGCTTGACTAGCTTGATGGCTTCTGCCCCAGTTTCTTGAGACTAGGGTGTGATGATTCTGTTTCTGGTTTAAGCCTCCACTAACCGACATATATATATATATATATA
>Ga0209700_105687_pt1 | contig 20583 bp, 8 predicted proteins | sample SiratroredBW_FD_187528 | JGI IMG/M metagenome (GOLD analysis project Ga0209700, IMG submission 187528) | Root nodule microbial communities of legume samples collected from California, USA - Siratro red BW (SPAdes) (version 2) | ecosystem: Host-associated > Plants > Roots > Nodule | place: USA...
GAAATCATTTCTAAAAGACATTTCATTTAATATTGATTTTATTTTTATAATTTCTTTGAATCATGTCATGTTCGTTATGGTTAATGTTACTTTTTTACTAAATCTGAAATTAGTTTTTTTTTTTTTCTATTGAAGAAAATACACATTAGTAAGCTAACTTTCAGCATTGAAACTAGTAAATGTTAGTTGAGGATTTAAAAGACCGGATTTGGATAAGTTTTGATTCATAACGGGTAGATGGCTAGCTAACTAGCTTTTCTTTTTTATAATTTTGTTATTTATGTATAGAGAGAATATATTTTTAATTGTATATTTTCAAGTTTTTTTCATAAATTTAAAATTGCTAAGTATTAATAATTTAAATTATAATACTTATATATTTTAAATAATGTAATACAAAAATTTAAATATTTAAAATATTTATTCATTTTCTTAATTTAAAAAATTGGTTTACGGGAGTCCCGTCGTCTCACCTTATCTTTGATCCAATTAAATTTACAATTTAAATACAATGAGTCAGAGGTAACTAATGAACTAAAAATACTAATTTATCTCGTCAAATGGCATGCCATATTATGTCCCTTTTATAATCACTCTTATCTATATACTTCACCCTTTAAAGTTAGAATATTTTTTTATGGTTTTAAACTATATATATATATATATATATATATATATATATATATATATATATATATTTATTTACTCTTTCATGTTTCAACAATCTAATTCATAGAAGACTTTGGCTAAAAGTTGAATTTACGTGCAACATGTTATTTTTATAAGGTGTTTATTTTCAAATTGTTGTCTTTAGACCAAAAGAAACCTTCAGTGTTATTTTATCTTGACTTGCTAAGATCACTTTTTCAATGCTTGTGTTTTAAAAAATCCACAGTTGAGTTGTTTATGTATGTCACAACTCAAAGAACCCTTACTTCACTCTTACTATAAATTAATCATTATTAAATTTGCTTATTGCATGTTAATTTTTTGCCCCTCTACCAATTTTTATAGTTCCAGTCTTTGAAAATATTTAATTCCAAATTGTGATGTGATGCATAAAACAATACAAGATATAACATGAAATGTACTTTGACAGCTCTAAAAATGACGTTTTTTATCCTCTTCTCTTTTTCCTCTGTTTATACTTCAGTTCTCTGGCTTTGGATTAAGGTTTCAAATGCCCACAGATTCATGTGAGTCTTCATGCTTCTGAAACAAACTGTTGCTATAACATTTACCATTTTGAACAGCCAATTGAGTATCACAATATCATGGTCTATGACAATTTTACATGTCACGGTCACTTTGTTTCATATTTCATTATATATCATTAAAAAAAAAACACATTAAAATTATTGTCTGGATGATAAATGTTTTGATGAACAAACAAAAATAACCAGTAGAATGATTTGAGTTAAAAGATCCCCAAAATCTCTTCAAAGGGAAATGAATATGAGATCTATTCACAAGTTAGTAAAAAGAATTATAGTGATCTAAATAATCACACTTAATTACGAGATTTTTAACTTCTCATCTAACTAAACAAATAAATTTAATGGGCATCTCCTAAATCAAATTTAAATAATTTTTAATTAACTTAATTCATTTATATTTCTAATGGTTGTTCTGAGTGAGATATCTTTTTAATAATATATTTTTTTTTACTATCATAGAGACTTTATTTAAAGAAACCGACATTAGTATCATTTAAAATAACAATTTGTTGGTGGAAAGAAAAATGCCATAACACCTATTTTGATACTTACATTATATGTATTTATATTATATTATAGATATATAGATATATATATATATATATATATATGTGTGTGTGTGTTGACATAAATAACAAAAGTAGCCATACATTTCCTTGATAGGTGCTGTTATTGTCTTCTCTTAAAACCTAATTAAATATTTGGTGGCACAAAATTGGACTATTTATTTCCAACATGTGTTTTGAGAAGGAAAATTTTATACAGATGGACTTATGAAACATGGTACTTTTCAAGATTCCGACTTTTGTGCACCTAAATTGTCACCTGCTATGGGTATCATATAATTAGAATTTAGTGTTGGATTTTGCAAGTTATGACGTATAAAAAAGGCATTATTAACCTAATTACCATACTAATTTCGGCAATGAAAACTAATAAAAAAAACATTGATTGAAACATGTAAACTTTAAAACGGTTATCCAAAGATAATTAAAGTTATAATTATAAAACTATACCTTGGTGAAGGCAATGAGAAAGATTTCGATTTTTTTTTTTCATTCCGATGTAATTTTTTTTTTAAATTTTTGTATAAAAAATATTTTTATTATAGGTAAATCATGTTAAGTTGACATAATTTTATTATAAAAAATTAATGAAATTGTACCATGACACAATTTTAAAAGTTTAATTAAAATTGTGTTACATCAGCACAATTTTAATGTAATAAAATTGAACTAAAATAGTGTGATATCAATAACACAATTTCAGAACAATTAAAATTGTGTCATATAAGCACGATTTCAATTAATATCTAAAACAATTTTATAATGACACAATTTTGAATTGACGAAAATGATGCTATAATAACACGGTTTCTTCATAATATAAAATGGTCTGAACTTAACACGATTTACCCATAATAGAAATAAAAAATAAATTTGTCCATTATTTTTGAAAAAAATTGTACCTGAAGAAGTAGTGAGACTCTTATGAACCATTTTAAACATAATCTTTGAATAAATATATATATATATATATATATATATAGCTTTTGATTATAAAGTTGATAAAAAGCCAATGCTTAGAAAAAATTACAACACATGTGAATTACAGGTGGATGGAAAAAGAAAATATATTTTGTGGGGTTGTTTGAATGAGAACTGAAAATGGTGTCAAATATTGTCACTTTGCCCCCATGATGATGAAGTGTTTTAATGGCATGCCATGATGAGATATAATTTCATACTTTAGTACAGTTGGATAATGGTTTTTAAAGGCGTGCTATGTCATTAAGTGTATATAAATGTAGAAGGGCCACAAGGCGACTTTTCTTTAAGAGTTAGTAAATTACTTATCCACTAAAATAAGAAAAAACTCACTTACTACTATGTCGTCTCTCCCAAAGCATATATAATTCAAGTACTGCTTTAATAAATGTATTAGTTGGAGCCGTTAAGGGAAAGGACGGTGCTTATGCATATTACGACTTTTGTTTCATTCAATCATTATAAAATACACTACCTCAAAACTTACATTCCTGGGAATTAGGTTTTACTCAAATGCTATTTACTCTATTTTAAGATCAAATTGCTATTCTTCCACTATTCTAAATTCTTTTTATAAAGCTTTCTTTTTTTTTATTACTTCTCGAATTAAATTACTTTTCTAAAATTTTTACTTTTATCACTACATTCCTTATTAAGTTTCATGATTTAAATTAACATTTATCATTGGATATTGCATCTTTATCTATAGGTAAAAAAATATCTTATATTCTCCTTACATAGTCTTAGGTCCATTGAGATGACATCGTTAGATCAATCATCACGTTCGAGATATTTTTTTGTTTGTGTTGAAGCTCGGTTGCTTTGTCACGGTTTTGTCCTTAAAAGTATTTTGAAGGATTAAGGGAGGAAGGTATATTTAAACTGACCTTGGCTCAACTCCTAAACGATGTGAGACTATTGGGTGTACCTGAACAAGCCCCCCAATCGAGGGTTAAGGGAAGCAATGTTATACTTGCACTATGTGTCAATACCTCGAACACGGTGATTGACGTTAGCGATGTTATCTCAACGGACTTGAGGTCGGAACATTGGCGCCGTCTGTGGGCATCTCTTCCCTTAGCCCTTAACTCGGGAGGCTTGTTTCGGTACACCCAGTAGTCCTACATCGCTTAGGAGGTCAAGATCAATTTATATATACCTTCCTCCTTTAACTCATCAACACATTTTTTAAGAACAAAACCATAACGAAATAACCAAACTCCAAAACGGATAATACCTTACACACACAGATGATTGATTATAAAGAAGTCTTCTCAAAAAAGAATGATTACAATTATTTATGATACATGACTTCTTATATAATGTAACTATCGATACATAGTGCAAGTATTATTAAGCCGATTATAATGTTTGAATAATAATGTCCTACTAGCACGATTTTATTATAAAATATTATTGTTATAATTATTCGACGACATAATAATTAGATTACTAAAATATTAAAATACTCAAACATTGGATTACTAAAATAATATATATATATATATATATATATATATATATATATATATATATATATAAAATTAAATTGAGATAGTTTTATAGTAACTCAAATCTCTCACTCTATATTATAAGAGATGTAGAAAAAATATTTTTGGTAGTCATCTTCAAATGACTGGTTTTATGTGGATAACATTAGACTTTTAATTTTAAATTTATTTTTGTTCTTTTTTCTCTCCTTTAAATTTGACATCCAAATAAACAGGAAGAATGTTCTTTATTTTTTGTTTTTTTTCAAGAGTCTGTTTCTGTAAACATCACTCTTTCGCTTTCTATTATTTTTGTTTTTCACATGCATGAAAAATAGCAAAAGGACCAGAAAGTGTGACTACAAGAAGAGGGGTACTGAAAATTGGAGATTACCCTTTTATTTTCATCATTTTAACGTACCTTTCTTATTTTTTTATATTTTAACTTATATATTTCAGATCATATCATTTAAAATAAAAAAAAATATTCTATATTATATAATTCAAAATATAAGTTTTTATATTTAAAATTTTGTAATTCAAAATATAAAAAAAATAATTATATTTTAGATTAGAGAATCTAAAATACAAATTTTAAAAGGATATTGTAGTAATTCTAAAATTATGGAGGTGGAGGAAGAAAAATATGGAGGTACAGGAAGAAGCCGTCAAACCAGAACAGCTGGACTATATGTACTGTTTCCAAAGCCCAAAAGAACCCCTCCAGTTGGCCCAAGCATTTCACATTAGGCCCATTCAACAAATCTAATCACTATGGCGCGCGCATACCGGCCTTTCAAACTTCCCGCAACTACCATTCTTCATCTTCCGAGTAACTAACTGAGTTTGAGATCCGAGACATGGAGAAGAAGAACCCATTCTTCATCTCTCTCACTTGCAAACTACACTTCCTAACACTGTTTCAACTCGGTCGAGTCCTCTCTGTAAACTTGGACTTAACGCACCCGCCATGCTCAAAGGCAAGCTCAAGCTTCCAGCTCCGGACAAGGTTCGGAGGGTCTTTCCCGACCGGCTTGGAAGCTTGGTCGCAGGATTCGACGAAAAAGGCAACGAAATCAAAGTATTAGAATTCGAACTCGAGTACGGCGAGGAGCTCGAGCCGATTCAACCAGGCGAGTTAGGGTTTCACAGAGAAAGTAACGATGGTGACGAAGCCATGGATGATGATGTCAAAGACCAAATAATTCGGCAGAGACCGAATCCGGTATCGGTATTGAAATCCATTTCGGACGAGGAGAAAAGATCGGATCTGGAATACGAGGTTGGTCCTGATTGGAGAAGAAAAATAGAAATGGTTTTGATTTTCTTTAATTATTAGTGCCCTTTTCTTTGTCCAGCTTTCTCAAAGGGAGATTAATTTGGAAAAGTTGCAAAGAATTGCCAGTGCTGGTATTCCTGATGGAGGAGGTTTGCGTGCTACAGCTTGGAAGGTAATGTTAGAAAAGAAAAATCGAAATCGAAATCTGCTGACACAGATAATGGTATTTCACATAGCATTAAAATACAGATAATGTTTATAACAATCTATTAATAGAAAGGTTAAATACAACTGATAAGAGTGCAAATTGGTTATTCGAGGAGGAAAGACACTCTCATTGCACAGGTATTTTAAATCTGATGAGCTCCTTTCACAAAATAATGAACAAAAAATGCTCTAATATATTTTTCAATATCAACAGTAGAACATTGAAGTGTTTTTCCCCTTGTTTCTGTATGTGTATCTGTGTATATTCTTCTCAACAAAGAGCTGCATACATAATAGAAACCAACTCGTACAGCCTCCTCAAAGCCTCAACATGGCAACAAAAGAAAATATCAAAACTAAATTTATAACATGCGGAACACAAAGACCTATTCAAAGGAATTAAGAATGTTAAATGAACAATGGATAGATTTGATCTTTTAGAAACTGATTTATAAATGCAAACATTTTTACTCTAAATAGAAATATTGACTAACAGGTAATTATTCCATGACGTCGGTATGAGATTACAAAACACCTCTTTGTTGGTGTTGTTGAATCTAGGTTACCCTGGGTCGAATTCAAAAACTAGAAATAATTATCCATTCAAGGGATTGTAATCTTCCCTTCACGGACTTGAAAATCAAACTCCTCTCACATATATACGAGATATTGATTATCGATCTATCAGTCGTATCACACCAAGTCGATATATTTGAAAGTAGTCCTATGTTTATGACTTTCCATGCCAATTGAAGATAGTAGATTAATGTTCCATTTGCAATAGTGTAAAATTCTTTTCTTGTTTTGCGTACAAGCAGTTGATTGTCCCGTTATGATTTCCACTACCAGGTACTATTGGGTTACCTACCTTCATCTCGTGATCTGTGGGATGAACAGCTAAAAGAGAACAGACAAAAATATGCTAATTTGAAAGAGGACCTTCTCCGGAATCCGGTAATACTGCTGATTCATACATTTTCTAGTAAGGAGTTATATTTATATCAAACAACTACTTGGCTATATCTGCTGTGATTTCTACTTTAGCTCTTGCTTTCGTGTTTTTACTGATAATGTTGTTAAATCTAAGACAGTCAGAACATGTGTGGAAAGAGTATGAAGAAAGTTCGACTAAGCGAAACGAGGAGAATGATGTTGATGGCCCCCTTAGGCGACATGAAATTTCTCATGAAGATCACCCTTTGAGCCTCGGTACGGCCAGCCTTTGGAGTCAATATTTTCAAGTAAGCTTTTAGTCAGATTACGAAGTTACTCTTGACTGAATCCCCTCAGCATGATGAAGTTTATACTTGTCATTGTCTGTCCTTCTAGTATACAGAGATAGTAGAACAGATAGATCGAGATCTGCAGCGTACACATCCAGATTTGCCATTCTTCTCAGGGGGGTCTTCATTTAGTTGCAAAAATAGGGTAACTAACTGCATCACCAAAAAAACTCTACAGGCATACTGTTAATATGTTGTTTTAGTTGTAGCTTAGACATTTATCCAACGATCCTCAATTATTTTTCCTGTTTTGAGCGTAGAGTGATAGATTATATAGGGGCTTTGACTCAGAGTTTTTGTTGATACTTTGACAATAGGAAGCGATGAAGAGTATCCTTCTCCTTTTTGCAAAGTTAAATCCTGAGATCCGTTATGTACAAGGCATGAACGAGGTCTTGGCACCAATATACTATGTCTTTAGTACTGACTCTGACAAGCAAAATGTTGTAAGCATTTTCCTGGCATAACTGTATTATGTGATTTGTGGCAGTTCGCGTTGTTTTACTTTGGCTAGGGTAAATTCATCGTGTATATGATGACATAGAACGTGCACATGATGCATTCGGCAGGAAACCAAACCTAATGGTTGAAGGTTAATTGTGTTTTGGAAATTTAAATTTGAGCGTGTATATCTTACTTTGATAATTGCTTTATGATGCTACAAAGGCTTCTTCTGTTTTCATCATCCAGTGCAGAAGCCTGAAAATTGTACTGCCAGACAATTTGGTGTTTAATTTCTTTCTGTTTTAGACATGAACCAACACCATCCAACTCGGTTATGTTGACAAATATCCATTACACTGAACAACCATAAATTCTGTATTTTAAAAGATGGGTTTTTAAACTTAGCCATTAAAATTTCACATGTTGTATAACAATTGTTGTGTCTCGTATCATCCTTGAAGATTTCTGCACCATAAATGAACTATAGTTTTATCTTTTTATTAACTTTCTATTAGGCAAATGTAGAAGCAGATAGTTTTTCTTGTTTTGTTCGAATCTTGGGCGACTCAGTGGATCATTTCTGCGAACAGTTTGATAATAGTTCAAATGGCATCCTTGCTACTCTTTCTCGCTTGTCAGATTTACTAAAAGTAAATGATGAGCAATTATGGCGTCATCTTGAATTTACAACAAAGGTAGAACCTTTAAACTTTTCCACTTCAATAATCAACAACTTGTACAGCTCCAATCTGTGTAAATGGATGTCTCTGAACCTCATGAGCAGGTTAAACCACAATTCTATGCATTCCGGTGGATTACATTGCTCCTCACGCAAGAGTTCAAATTTGAGTCTATCTTGAGAATATGGGATACACTACTTAGTAACCCTTTTGGGGTTCAGGTATCTCTCTTTCAACCAAACTACTCGGCAATCTTTCAGGATAAATTTAGTACTCAATTTAATAGGGTTGATTTTAATATGTTTGGCCGCGTCGTAATAATTTACCTGGCTAATATCTTTTTGCAGGATATGCTTCTTCGGATCTGTTGTGCAATGCTACTGTGCGTGAAAAGCAAACTGCTAAGTGGTGATTTTGTGGCCAATTTAAAACTTTTACAACACTACCCTGATGATATCAACCTAGAATACCTCCTCCAGGTAGCCAAGGATATTAGTCCTGACACATCTTATTATTGTTTATCACTTTGATTTATTGTGCTTGCTCTTGTATAATCTCATCAACTTTGAACTGAGGTACCGAATGATGGATACCTAGCACAAGAAACTACATTGCAAATATTAAGGATAGAGTTCATAACCAGAAGGCGGCACTTATGTATGTGAAGCCACCAAAAATAATACAGATTAAGGATATATCGGGGCTAATTGACCAAAGAAATGAAATAAAAACTAGTAGGCTTGTGAACCACTTGGAGACCCAACCCCAAATTTGGTGGATTCTATTTATATCCCTTTGCCTCTCAAAATTACCAATCATTTTCTTTCTCATACAACAAATAATTTAACCTTAACAATGAATACATTATTTTATCTATGGAAACAATAAATACTATTAAGTATAATAGTTAATTTTAAATTAGAAGACATAAAAGAGTGGACTATTTCAAAAAATTTATAATTTTTCTTATTGAAACAAAAATTTAAAGATTTTTTTTTCTATAATGATGTGACACAATATAAGCTATAAATTATATTTTTATCTTTACAATCGTGTGGAAGGAATCATGTGAATTACCACCCGTCTTTTTCTCTACATTCGCCGGGATTTTCATGTGCCTTTCCCAGAAAATTAGGAATGTGAGAAACTTCTAGTTCTGTGAAGAATGTGAGAAACTTCTCAGGTTTCTTTTATCACCATAGATCCTTTCTTAGTATATTATTTTTAGTATTTACTGAATTAATTTTTTATATATTTTAAATTATAAAAAACTGATATTATAAACTAAATATTATATAATGTTGTATGAAAAAATTACATACAATAAAAATTATAAAAGAATTTAATGTAACAGTATTTTAAGTTGAGAAATAAAAAATTTCATTTCTAAATATAAGTACTAAAAAGATTAATAAAAAAATAATTATTTTAAAAAGTCTAAAATTATAAATATATAATACTTAAAAAAAACATAAATTTCATTTATATAATAAAACATAAGTAGTTATATTTTAGTATATCATTTTGTATTTACTAATTTTATTATTATTAAATATTTTTAACCTAATAAATTAACTTATTAATTTAAAATTTGTAAATTAGGATTTTGTCAGCTAGTTATATTATAAGGTTGTCCAGTTGACTCTTATTAGACAACTCATTAGGACTTAAGACATAATGGAGCTAGAGGTATATGCGGCTCGATTTTTAAAATAATAAATATAATTTTAAAAATTAAAAATTATATTTAGACAATAAATATTGCTTTTTATGGTACGTAACAGTTCATGAAATATTAGATGAATATTAAGGATTCGGAAAGAAGAAATTAAAAAGCATTTGTCTATAATTAAAAGTATTTAAAAAATAATTATCATTAAACATTATTCAAAATGACTTTTTATTTCAATCTAATTTATAGAAAAATGTAGAAAACTTTTAAGAATGATATATGTTTTTTTAAAAGTGATTCTTAAAAAAAATTGCTATTACAAAGGCACCTATAATAATTGCATCTTATTTTTAATTTAGAAAAAAAGGAAAGAAAAAAAACTATCCATGTCATGTGAGGTGATTTTAATATAAAGGAATAAATAGTTGAGTAGTGGAAATATTTGTCCAATTGAAAATGGAAATAAGTGAGGCATCCCACTCTTACAGTCTACATCATATTACAATTTTCTTCAATTTATCATGCAAAGTTTGATCTGAAGCTTTTCATTCTAAATTAAACTATTTTTTATAAATTTTTATTTGAGGAATACAGATTTTGGAATAAATTTAATAAAATATATTAGTATTATTTAATTTTCTTCAGAATAATATATTTAATTTCAACATATTTTATCTTTACAAAGAAGTTTCATAACTTTATACCCATTTCGTATTAAAAATATTTATTCTCACCTACCAGTTAAACATTTCTAGAAACTTATACCTGAAGATTATGCTATCTTCTACAAAATATGAATTTTTTTTTTATTCTCACGTTATTTTCTATGAACGTTAACTTGTTTTCTGTATCAAAACCATGTACCAAATTAACATCCTGGTCAAGGATACCAACGGGAACTATAGCTAGCTAGTTTCTTTAGGCTTGTTTTTTAAACAAAAAGATTACTAGAAAGCATGTCTAACGTTTTTACGATAACCATGTATTTTTAAAATCTAAAAAAAAAATAGTACCCTTTTGTAAATTAAAAAGGATTTTTACGTACTACGAGAAAAATTTAAATATTTTTCATATCTCTTATTCAACTTTTATACACTTACAAAAAAAAATAGTAGATGTGACAAAATTGATGAATAATAAAGATCCAATAGATAATATAAAAGCAATCCATTAATCTATTTTTTAGAAATTCAATATGTTCAAGATATATTTGATAAAATTTTATCTTACTTGTCCATTAATATGACAATTTAGTTGAGAGATGTTTATCATAAAAAATGTACTAAAGAAACTCATAAAATAGTTTACAAGTGTGATAGTTTGATTGGCACAGATAAAATGGAGAGAGAGAAAAATAATGAAGAGACAAGATTCTGTTAAAGATATTCAGTTTTTGTTTTCAACATCTATTTTATAAAACTATTTCTAACAAGAAAAAAAATATTATTAAAAAGAGGAAAGAGAGATAACGTTTTGAAATTGGAGAATGTAATGAAATAGGTGGAAGAGATTGGTCAAAAGAAAGGGGTTAAAGAGACAGAATAGGAGGTGAGAAAAGGATGTTGAGAAGGTTTTGATAAGGAATATATTATAATTTGAATATTTCAATAAGTAATATAATCTAAATTTATGAGTAAAAAATATTTATAAATATAGATGATAATATGTTAAATCAAGATTAAGATAGGAATGAAACCAAACTTAACTAGTGAAATCTTACATGAGCTAAGTCCATGTTAAAAGAACCCTAGTTTAATTCATATTTAAAATTAGAGTCTATGAATGTAGTATGGTGTAGTTGGTTCTGGAATCATATATAAAGTTTGTTCATTAAAAAATGCTATAAACCATTTATATATAATTTTTGAAAAAAAAAATGAACTGTGGGCCCAGCCGGATTAGACAATGGGCCCAGTGGAATTAGACTCTATGGGCCTGAATCACGTCATGGATGACAGAAGCTTGGTTTATTGTACAAGATTCTACACTCTCCACCCCTTATTTACAGTACATGGTGCTTTCCTTTGCTTTTTCCCATTTCCTTTTCTTCTTCTTTAGTTTCTCTTTGTTTCCTTCGTATGATAATGACATGTATATAAACTTTAAGTTGTTTGATGTACAATAATTATTATATTTTAAGAAGATTATTTTTTTTTATAAATAGTCTTGACCTATATATTTAAATTATAATGATGATAGTTTATATATCTCGTTTATATAATTTTAAGAAAAAAAGAACTACATAAAAATAAAATTTGGAATATTACTAATTTATATAAACAATTTGGATAATATTTATTTAACATATTATTTATACATATTTATAATTATTGTGCCACACAAATTGAAGTTATATTATCCATTGTTTTATATGCTCGATAAGATTATAATTTTTATTATATTTTTATCTTATTATGTTATATTATCTTATCCTGTTATATAATCATTAAACAAATATTATATTTGTTTTATGTGTCGGTTTTCAAATGTTGACCAAATTAAAGACATGGTACTGTACTCTTTTTCGGTAAAAAGTAGCTTTTTAATAAATTAATAACACAATTAGATAAATCATTTAATAAAATAAGAAAAACAAAACAAAGCAGAAAACTAGTTTTTGGAAGGAAAATTGCTTCTTATAAAAAAACAGTTTTACTTTTTATTTTCTCGTTCTTCTTTTTAACCATCACTATTAAACAAACAAATAGATCCTAAAGAAAAATTTAAATCTTGATATTCGATTAGTAGTCCTGGGTGAATTTAATTTCTTAAATATCTTTTTACATACACTTCTTTTGTTAATTCAATTTTTCAATATTATATCAATGATATATATATATATATATATATATATATATATATATATATATATATATATATATTAATTTTGACAAATCAGAAATCTGTAATTATAATTTTTTTATATCATTTCAAAGTTTACAATTAAAATCTTATTACAATATAGTGTTGTAATTGTTTAGCAAAAAAAAAGGAAGGTTGTAATTGTGTGGCTTTTCCAAAGTAGAAAAACGTGAATATAAATTTAATATTTAAAATTAAGTGTTGTATAGTTTCGTATACGCTTTAAGAAACAACAAATGGAAAATTAAAACAAGATTGGGATAATCGGGTGAAAAAAAAAAATGAAAGCACGAACTGTCTCGTAAGGTTGAGCAAATGGCATGAACGTATCGTTTTGAGCATTTGTCACCGTTTTGAAAGGAATAATTAGTCATACAAAAAACTAAACTTAGTAAAATTTATATTATATCAAAAATTGTTTTAAATAAAAATTAAGAGATGAAATAAAATAAACTTGTAGTATATGAATTTCAAAAAATATTTCGATACGCTCAGTAATCTTATATTACTTAAAAGTTAAGATAAAAATAATTTAAATATATTTTTCTTTTCTTAATAAAATCGTAATAAAATTCTAAATTTCAAAGCGGTAAAAAAAAATTAATCATGCAGAAAATTTTTATTTCTTCTATACAATAATCATTCTTGATACAAGAATAAAACTTATCTGTAAGTATTATGCAATTTTATATTCAAAGTTTAAATTCGATATGGCTGATTAGATTGAAACAGACTCATTCAAGTGGATTTACATGTTTAAGGATTAATAAAGAAATGTATTATTGCATCTGTATTTTAAAATAATATATGCATTTTCCTTAAATAGATCAATACATTGTAAACACGTGCACTAATAATATTCATTTAATTGGTAAGCATGCATGTGTAACTAATAATACGACTTATTATTTAAGATGTTGTTAGTAGTTAAATAATTTTGTCACATTACTGTTGTCAGTTATTTTATTTTTCATTTGTATATATTACATTTAAAAAATGAAATAAAATTTGATATTTTTTTTGCAATTATTAAAATAAAAATACTATTAAAATTATATTCTAATATATAGCACGATCTTAATGGAAAGATGATTGTTTCGTGTTGGGTTGAATTTTTGTTACAACTGTTTGGACAATTTATTCACAAATACTCTCAGAACAATTAAATAAAAAGCAAAAAGTATTTGTTATCTATATAATTTAGTTTGTGGACAAATTAAAAGTTATGTAAAAGAATAATTATAAAATAATACATAAATTAACTCTTGTAGTTGCTTTTTTTTTTTCTAAAAATACTTTTACTCATCCAATAATGTGGAATGGGGTGAAACATGTGATGAATTAAGTAGGGATTAAAATATATTTAAACTCTTAAAAAACATAAGTGAAATAATCATTTGAATAAAAATCAATATGTTTATTAATATTAAGTTTGAGTGCCAGACAATTTAATTAGTTAAAACGAAATAGAGACAAGGATCTTGGATCTATAAAAAATTAAAATTGGATGTTAATAATGAAGCTGAGACAATTTATCCATTGTGAAAGGAATCTTCACTGGTCTTATATTCTAACTTCCAATAATTACAATGTAGCTTATTATCCATTCCTAAAAGGAGTGTGTATGTCACGCGCCACTAATAATGTTATGGGTATTACTATGCATCACATCATTTGGTTGCAAATTGCAAAATCACATCCTATCCTCTTTCCTTTCTCCTTCTTTCTTCTTCATAATCAAATCACTTTCCAATTTTACCTTTACTAAACACTCCATGTTACTAAATTTTATAAAAAAATTTATTAAAGCATACTGACATATTAGAAAATAAAAGATCCTGGATGAAAAAAATAAAAATAATTCTTGTGTTAATAAATAAAAAATAATAATTGATAATAACTAATTATACTAAAATTAAAATTAAATATTTTTAATTAAAAAATAAATAAGATAATTAAACCAGATGTTATAAAAGGTTTACATAAAAAAATCATAATATCTTTTAAGTAAAATGACATAATAAAATTAAGATTCCATGTTATCATATGCCTAATATAAAGCAACACAAAGTTGCACTCAATCCACAGTAAAAAGATAAAGAACCAACAACAGGACTTCATTTCCATTTTGATATTAGTAGTTAATAATTTTATTTTGTTTAAAATATTATTACTACAAGAATATGATTAATATATATTATAGGAATTATGGGTGGCAACTGCTGCTGCACTAATACTTCACCCATTACTATATAAAATTGGTCATCCCCACACACAAAAACTTCTCATTCCTCATTCTCCACTTCTTCTTCACAACAACCCATTCACTCATCAAAACCCAAAACTTCTCTTTCCTTTCTTTCACCCATGTGTTCAATGATAAGCGCGCAAGGGGTGGCCGTCGCCACCGCCATGGCGGTCTCCGGCACAGTCATCCTCCTCGCTCTCCGCCTGCAGAAATCTTTTCCGCCCCCCCACTTCGCCGTTCACGAAATCCCTCCTTCTCCGCCGCCGGTTCTGCGATCTTGCATATCCAACGGTGGGTCCCTCCTCCCTCTGTTTCTCCACGCTAACACATTCGCAAAATCCTGTCTTTTTGTTTTTGCACTGCTATCTTTTGCTGACAAGTTGTTGTGGCCTTGTGGGGTTCTTGTGCAGCTGGGAAGAAGAGCAAGAAGAAGAAGATGAAACGCGTGCACTTCGCGGAGGACGTGGTTGAGTCCTGCGGAGACGGAGAAGAGTTCAGGAACCGAATCTCGCGATCGAAGAGGGTTCAGAAGAGTTTCAACGAAATGCCCACGAACAGGGTAGCTCTGTATAATGGAATTCTTAGGGATCGCGTGGCCCAGCGATTGGCCTACTCTTGTTGATTTTGGTTTTTCTGTGACTGAAGAGTGAATATTCTGTGATTATGCTTCTCTCTTTTCTTTTTATAACAACCAACTAGTATAGTTGCTGCTACGGGAGGGTCCACCACAAACCGTCACCGTTGCTCTCTTCGATGAGGTGATTGGACACAGAGCCTAGTGCCTTGTGAATCGTGAAGATCATTTTATTCATATTTTTGGATAATTTTCTTCTGCACCCTCTCCACATTAATTTCCCAATTTCTCTGCAGATTCTAGTAATTTTTCTTGTAAATACAACTAGTTTTTTTTTCTTTTTATAAATTCCAGTTGCAAGACTTTGATTTTAGCTTTTATTTACTGGTAGAGAGCAATTCTTTTGTGTTGACTGTGAAAGTAAAGAAAGAAGCGTATGGTTTTTATTGATGGAGTGCAGTTGCTTGTAATTTTCTCCTTCATATGCGTGGGATAATTTTACAAACTGTTGTTTTTCATTTAGTCAAGAGATATTTATGACTTGTTCTAAATTATCTATAATTATTGTAATGTGAAAATGATCATAGGCAAAAAACAGAGTTGCCTTTCTTTCTCCACAAGCAAGCATGAAGGCAACGCATTACTTAAATTAAGAACTGACATTGACCTAACCTCATAAACGTTACTTAAACAAATTCTCATATTCACCTCATGATAATATTAAATACAACAAACTGTCCATTACTTTCCCCAATTTGAAAGTTTATCATACCAAATACACCTCCCTCACGCACGCCCCAAAAAAAGATATCTGAGAAACAAATTTTCCCGATTTTTGAAGGTTGAATTCACTCCCTTTCATTTTATCATCAATAGTTTTCACGACCCAAGTGACACTCATCGAGTGTTTCTTTTTATCTTTTCTACCCCTAAAAAGAGAGGGGAAAAAAGATGGAAGCAAGAACCTATTGTATAAAATCTGAGATTTGTTGGTTTGTCTCCAAAACCACACCTTATTAAGACATATGGGGTGTTGGAGACAAGCGAAAGGAAAAGGGCTCGAGAGAGCAACATGGGCAACATAAGAATTGGTTAGGTAACTTGGTTTGCATTCACTGTGGAACAGAATCTTTAAATCAGCTTCTTTGTCTCATTCCTTCTATCTCTGCATGTATTAGCAGCGTGTGGGGGCTCTTACCCTATCTGTGCGTCCCATAATTTCTCACTCTTTTTTGTATCTTACGTCATTATGGTTTATTATAGTTTATTTTAGCAATAAATTATTCGGCATTGTTGGCGTGAAAGTAGTTGCATGTTCCAAAATTCCAAAGGGTCGGTAGCCCAACAAACACATATTCAGTGTTTGACTAATCAGCAGAACCAATCAGAAACAAGAGAAATTGGAATGGCACCACCATGTCTACATCCCCTCTCATCACTCCAACATGCTTCTGTTATCATTGGACAACCCATGTGAACTTCTCGTGCTACTGGTTGCAACTTGACCCAATCATATTTCACCCCAGGGAGAAACAGTGAAAGGTAAATTCTTTTCGCTGGAAAAAGCACCAAAATAATAAAAAAAATAAACATGTGTTTGCGTTTTATTGACCATGAAAGTTTTGATAATATTGGTTCGCTAATTACCACTTAGTTATAAGTTTAGCTCCTCTGTTTACAAGGATTTCAGTTTTATTTGAACTGGTTAAAGTTCATAAATTTTAATTTGGGACCAAAGTAATGTTAATGGCAACAAAATTGGGGGCAGCTTTTTTGGTAAGGGATAAAATTATGAATTATATATATAACAAAAAATAAAAGCAGTGTGCAGCATGACAGTGCGGCAATCATTCAGTTTGAAATATAGAAGGCAACAAAACCATGTGAATTGCGAATATAAAATATTTTAAAACTAAATTTGGCTCTACAGGGTCCGGAAAAGTCCTCAATGTTGCATTAATATACTATTATTTCTTTCCTTGGCAGGCCCTTTTGATTAAACAATGGTTAAAGAAGGGGAAATCGCTGCAATTATGGAATTCTCTCAACTTCTTTATAACTTTCTTTCATCTGCGAAAACATACCCATTATCCATTGCATATACTTCTAAAAGAAAAAGTTAACTATGAATGGCCCAACCTTGCAATCTCATGTTGGAAAAGAACCGCAACACTTTTAACTTAAAGGATAAGTAGTGATCTGTGAGGATATGATTTGTTCGCACTTTTTTCTTACAAATTTTTATCTAAGTCGCATTTTTTTTTTTGACAAAAAATAGTTACTGACAATCGACATATTGGTTATAGGTGAATCGACATTCTACCTGTCCATGATCCCTTGTCTAATTATCCTCAAAATGTATTTGATGGAATTTGATGGAAGGGGACAAAATAATGCAAAAATTTCAACACCGTTTTTGGATGTAGTTTTCTTTCTTTATTACTTACTCCTAGGAACTTGGAAGCATATTATTGGTCTTCGTTATAATTTGAAAACTAGAGTCACCAGGGATGCACCCAAAATAAAGTTTTTTTATGCAGAACATGAGGTGCACCTTCATATAATAATATTATTACTCAAATCATTGGTGGTCGTGGTGACCATTTAACTTTGAGACTCTCATTGGAAGCAATCTTCCCAGTGGTTGGTGATGTGGGGAGTTTTAAGTGATCACTAATCAAAACTCACTTGGCAAAAGCCAATTTGGGTGGGGCGTGACACACCCTCCCATTCACAGACGGCAGCCACCAAGCAATATGACATTTGCAAATCTGACCGATCCATAATAGATTCACTTTCTCTGTGACTTCATCAACTTCATTTTTCTATATCCTTTTGTAGAAGAGAAAAAAAAAAAAGGAAGCTTCTCGGAAACATAGGGTTCTCTTCATGTGGGTCATGCTGGGGTTGTGTTTTACCTAAATGTACATTTTGTGATGAAAAGATCGAATGCTTTTTACCTAAATGTAGGCTATCAACCATTCCTTCTTTTTATGTATAATAATAAACAATGCTCCCCAATAATGTTCTCCCAACTTACCTCTTCTATCTATGATAGTTATGGGTGTGTTTGATCTGTTCCTTTTGTAGAAAAAGTAACTTATTTTTGTCTGTGAATCCGCGAGCACCAATTATGATAATTATATGTGGGTTTTTAAAAAAAAAAAAAAAAACTTATGATACCACAAATATTTATGGGTATTTAAAAAGGTAAAATATATATTTCGATGAAAAATAAAATGTAAGTCCAAAACAGAAATTTAAATACAATTTCATTATTTAATTTTAATGATGTATGTTTAACTAAAATATGTTTTTTAAACATAAGTAAAAAAGAAAATCAGTAAACAAATTCTACTGTTATTTTTGTCTCCTATTATCTCCCATTAACAACCTCTAATTTTAAAAATCCAAACGAAAAAAAAAATCATTAAAATTATTCTATTGATATAAATTTGTAATATTAATTGAATTACCTTGATACAAGAGTATTCACATAATTTTATGTGTAGTGAATATCATTTTTGTGAGTTTGCCTGTTTATGAGTTTGAGTACAATGATATTGGTTCTTGTCTATTTAGTACTTAGGTAGAGAAAAATATAATTTTATAAAGAGAGACATGAAGAGAATAAAAGATGTTATGATTTTATTATATTCGTATTCGTTTATGTTGTTCAAGTAAAAAATTCATACCTATATATATATATATATATTTATTTATTTATATTTATATATATTGATTAATCGAGTATAGATTTTTAATAACTATTATTATATATTAAGGTAAAAGATTTTTAATGGCTCTAATATCATTTTAGAGTAATGAAATTTAAGTCTAACTTAAATTTTATAAAATCATGTGAGGTAAAATTATTTTCAATTCATTACAATTAATTTTTTTAACTAATATTAAATAAAGTTTTTATTTTCTAATTGGTGATACTTATTTAGGATTTTTCGACCAATATTTACATTTTCTTAGACGATGTGATTTAGGATAGTTTATCTGTAACATCTCAAAAATGTATATTGTTTAACATACAATGAATCCAACAAAAGAATCAAATTTCCAAAATAAAGTCTACACTCTTCCACATACTCCTGCATCTGCATTTATATCTGCTCATGTACAACAAGAAAAAGCAAGGGTAAGCTAGTGAAAAATAAAATTTTATAATATAATCAATACACGCAAAAAGAGCAAACCATATTAGTTATTCACAAGAATTTCTTAAAAGATTAACATATAAGTTTCAATACTAAACATATGCAAATAGAACAAAATATCTCAATTATAAGAATTTCTTTAAAGTCTAGCATACCAAGTTTCAATACAAGTTTTCCGTTTTTCATTTCAAGTACTCATGTCAAACGTCATACATAAAGATATCACATGAACCACATCAATACATATCGGTCACACATAGACCATATCATACATATAGGCCACACATTGACCTATCGTCTTCCTGAAAAACCATTAAGTATGCCCTTACCAGAGACTAACATTTAATCCAATACCCAAGACTTAAATTCAGCAATTCTAAGAGAAAGGATCAATCCAATACCCAAGACTTAGATTCAACAATTCTAAGAGAAATGATCAATCCAATACCCAAGACTTAGATTACCAGCGAATCTAAGAGAAAGGACTAATCCAATACCCAAGACTTAGACTGCCATTTGAATCTAAAAGAAAGGATCAGAGTAAGTTCAAACATCCAATACCGAGTCTCACCGGCGGTCCCGGTGTGTATGAACTCCCTCACAGCTTCTCACCACCTGATACCTTAGTCTATGTGACTTAGATCATCAGTGAAGCTTGAGGATCTCTGTTAAACATAGGCATGCTATACTTAATGTAAACAAACAAGCACAACTCATACATTATTCCAAATGTATGACATCAACATCATCATTCAATCATTAACATCAATACACAAATAATAGTCTACTAAAATCTTTCCGCAACCATAACAACACTTAATGATTAAATCATCAAATATCATTCCAAAAATATCTTTAACATTATAACAACATATATCTAGTAGATTCATCAAACTCATTTTCCAAATCAA
>Ga0209700_105691_pt1 | contig 20575 bp, 11 predicted proteins | sample SiratroredBW_FD_187528 | JGI IMG/M metagenome (GOLD analysis project Ga0209700, IMG submission 187528) | Root nodule microbial communities of legume samples collected from California, USA - Siratro red BW (SPAdes) (version 2) | ecosystem: Host-associated > Plants > Roots > Nodule | place: USA...
TGGTAGTTTGCAGATTTTCTTTCAGAAACGTTAACGTTGGTGGTGGTTGTGTTGCATCGAGGGAAGATTATTCTATGATGGAGAAGATAAGGAGGTACAGGTTTCAGAGGTTTGCCAAAAGTGACATGTGAAATAAAAGAGGAATTCAGCAACATGGTTTCAGAGTTAACAAGAGTCATATTTTCCAAAGATGGCTTATGTTTGCCATTGCAAATGTTTAACAGCATTTGTGTGTGTCTATATATATACGTACTACGATGAAGAGTTTATGGATCACGTTGTAAATGTGTGGTCTTTATACAGCACGCTAAAGCCATTTAAATTGGCAACTATAAAGATATTTTTATATTACTATTCATTTCACACAGTCTAATATTAATATATATTATTATTTTAAATATATATAATATTTTATTAATAAAATATAATATCAAATAAAAGTATAAGTAAATAATGATATCAAATTATCATTACATTTTTCTCGTTTCCGAATATAACTTGTCGTAACCAACGTGTTAAACGAAGAGTTTTTAGTTTTTTGGAGACTTAAAATCTAGCATGTTTTATGATGTAGTTTTCTTTCTTAAAAAATAACATTTTTTGAAAGATGATTTTCTAGCATGTTTCATAGTTTAGTTTTCTTTCTTAAAGAATAACATTTTTTTTAACCGCAAAATGGTTTTATAGAAGTGAGAATCTAACTTTCCCCATATTAAAAACAATTTATTTGTTTTATCTGCAAGTAAATTTAATCTATCCATTATTATAAAAGTATAAAAAGTAAATTAAATCTATATATTATCCTACAATTATAAAAAAAAAATAGTTTGAATCAAATTTATCTATTTAAGTTTATAGATGATTAGAGATCAATAAATTGTTTATCAAAAATCAAAAAATATTTCCATCAATACTTTCATAAATATTAGAAAAGTTATATAGATATTTTCATAAATATGAATTTACTACGTAATTTCAAAAATCATTATTTTAATTTTTTTTTCCAAATACCAAACAGGCTAAAAGTATTAAAAGCATGTCATGATTAGGACTTCCATATCACATCACAATATTAATATGGTACAGCTTTTTATTCTGGTACAGACGTGATTGCAATTTAATGGGATTTCAAACATTTGTAGTAGGATGGTTATTGATTAAGAAATAATAATAATAACAAAATATTTTTAAAAACTCTGAAAACAGATTAAAATTAAATTTTTTTTAATCGGTTCTTTTTCGTCATAATTGAGTACTTCCGCTTTGTTTGTTAATTTGAGTATTTAATATGAATTAAACTAAAATTAATTAATTAAATATTATTATATTTATTTATGTATAAAAATTATATATGAGAGAGAAAAATTTAATGCTGGAAGTGTCAACTTTACAGTACTATTCAAAGAAATAATATTTTGATATTTATGTATTGAATTTTATGTAATATGATATATATGCAGTGATGTAAATATAATTTATTCTTTATTGTTTTGTATAATTTATTAACAAAAAATAAAATATGTATTAATATATAGAAAAAATTATTTAATATTATACGTCATGTTAAAAAATACATATTTAATCATAGTAAATAAAAAAGAAAATTACTTAGTATCACATAACATAATATTATGTGAGATGAGATAAGGTCGAATATATATACTAATAAAAAATTATAACAAAACCATAAAAGCAATCTAAATTAAATCTGAAGAATTAATTTAATTTCATATTTTTTAAGTTTAACATATAATTTTGATATTTAGTTTGGACGGAATTTTTTAAGAAAAATTCGCAACAATAACACTGCCAGTATTTATGAAAAGTCCGAATGGAATCTAATTTTAATACACACGCTCGGGATATAACTTTTACACAAATTTTATATGCCAAATTATTCGAAGCCATTTTAGTTGAAATTTCAAAAATAATTAATATAAAATTAAGGTTTGGAAAATCATCACAAATAATATATTAAAAATAAAAATAATATCTGAAGCTCTACTAGGCAGCATGTCCTGTGCACTTTGAAATTAGATTCACATATTAATCGATAATATCAGCATCAGTTTCGTAGTAAACACCCAATTTTTTAGTAAACACTAAATTTTCTAGTAAACATCCCACATCAATAATATAATCCTTTTATTTTAAAATATAAATGAATTTGAAAAGAATCAACCACAAATTTAAAATATCACATTAGATATTTCAGAGGTATTGGAACATTGAAAGGTGTACACATAAAATTTTCAATTCGCTGTTATATCTTCATCTTACCGGCATGAACATATCTGTAGAAATTTTATTTTGGTTATATATAATATTCAGAATATATGGTTATTGATCTAAAAATAGGACGAGTTAAGAACCCCTTTTATGTTATACCATCCTTTTACAATCCTTTATATACTTTTTTTTCAAATTTAATAATTTAGTTTATATTGTAATTAAATATTTCAATTTTAAATTTTATTATTAAAAATAGTTATCAGACGATTATTTCGCACAACCAGGTTGTAAAAAAAATTTCCATAATAAAATATATCCACAATTGATTTTATCGTGAGATGTTTTTTATTGAAATGCTTTAAAAAATAATAAAATATAAAAGTTAAGTTATATTGAATATATAAATTAAAATATTAAATATTTAGTTCTCATTTCTCAAAAATAATTATTTCTACTTATTTATTTAAATATGGAATTTTGTATTTTTTTATATTGGTTAAATGATGATTGAGGCTTATGCATTATATATGTGATAGAAAAGACAAAGTTACATAGTCAAAAAGTTATCTAAATTATATGTATATAAAAAAAATTATTTTTTATTAAGAAAAATAGGAGAAGTGTAATATAATATATGACAATTCAAAAATTTCAAAGAGTTGAAAAATAAATACATACAAGAGTGAAAAAGGCATATAACAATTCTTAATATAGAAACTTATAATGAGAGGGCCAAAAATCATAAGACCTAGTCTATACAAAATCTCTATTATATAATATTAAAAGGAATATAACAAAGAGTTTCTACAAAAGAATTTCACAAATAAACACTCTACTCATCAGTATATAGTGAAAACACTCAACAAATAAATAAACACTCTACTCATAGACATATAGTGGAAACACTCAACAAATAAATAATACGCATTCAAATAGTAAGAGAAATAAAATCTAAAAATACAAGATTGATACCTAGAGTGAGAGATGAGCAAGTGGATGAAATTTCATCCAAAATACACTATAATACAGATGAGTACTCAAATAGTCAACCAAAGTAAGCATGAACTCAAAACTTGACAAAATCAATACATTCTTTTCTTCTCACTTTTTTTTTATTGAGAATAAAAATCCATTAAATCATATTAGGTTACTCACTTAAAGCCTTTTGGACTGTCAAAATATCTTTTTTATTTTAAAAATAAAATGTTGTTAGGTCTAAGTTGAATTATATTAAAATATAATATTTTAATAATTTTTTTATAATAAAATATATATACCCTTGATTTTATCGTGAGATATTTAAAAAAATGTTTAAAAAGATAATAAAATATAAAAGTTAAGTTATATTGAGTATATAAATTAAAATATTAAATATTTAGTTCTTATTTCTCAAAAATAAGTATTTCTATTTATCTATTTAAATATGATTTTTACTTTTTTATATTGATTAAATGATGGTAAAGTGTTTCCGTGTTATGGCCGTAATTGCGGTGATAACATAGTGTTTGTTCTCGTCGACATTGGGATGAGAAGGAAACTTACAGGACGTTGGAATCAGCTTCGCGCTTAATGCTTCCTTTAGGATACATGTTCGACCTCTGTTGAGCGAGGTGTACTTAATGAACTTAGGATTTTTAGGCCCTTCTCTCGGTTTGTGTATCCTGTGGTCCCAGTCATTCTTCCTAGTCGAATTTTCTTCTGCCCTTACTTGATCTCTAAACTCATTGACTTATTCTAATTACATGAATTTGACGGTTCTCTGCTGCAGTTGATCCATGTTCAGAGCCGACTTCTTGCATAAGTTATCCAAGAAAAGTCTCGATCGAAGAGTCGTGATCATATAATACATAACTTCAGAGTTGAGGTTTCTTATGCTAATAGCAATCTTGCTGAATCTTTCCATAAATATCTTCAATTATGGGTCCTTTTCCTTTTAGACGTTGACTAAGGAGATTGACATTAGAAATTCTAATTAAATAAGGTAGTCGGGCTGTTCCATTACACTCATCCGATAACTTACCTAATGCATAATACAAAAAGTTTCTTTCACCTATTATAATAATTTGCAAGAAAATTTGTACCCTTTTGATACACAGCTAGATCGGGATTATTACCATATGAATGAATGAAAATCATGATTTTATTTTGCAGGAAAGTCATTACATTGTTTAAAGGGTTCAAGTTTTAGAAAATTTTGTTTTAATTTGTCATTTATATAGTTTTGTATTGCATTAATTACTCTTTTATCAATCATTTTTTTAATTTTAAAATAATTTACATACCTATTTATTTATTAGATGAAGAAAAAATACACGCTGCAGAATTATTTTATTAGAATCTAAGAAATTACTTAACACTTGATCCAATAATCAGATAATACAAAGATAACAAACCATCTATATACAAAATAATTTCTTTTTCGTTTGCCAGATGACCATTTATTAACAACTTGTGGAAATGCCTCCATCTCTTAAAGTGCAATGGGTTCAATTACCAAGGATCGTATGCGATTCTTGGCAGTGCTATCTGGGGCGCCATGTCCATCTCCATACTGGTATGTGCACTCAGAAATTCTTCCAAGGTTTATAGCTGTTTCTACGAAAGCTTTTGGGAAAGGAGACTGCGACACTCTATCTTTGTTCATCTTCTTCCACGTTTCATTACGCAAATTACGGATGTGCTCGTAAGCACCCTCTTCACTAGCACCACTTTCTCGCATGTAACATAGAATTGAGCTTGCTGCTTCCCCTCTCTCTAACTCTGCCTGCAAAATTACAGCACATGACCAATTACTTTTATGTTTTAGTCTATGGTGCTTTTGTTTTATAAGTGGAAATATAACAAGGACAATTAAGGAAATGGGCATGGAGAAGAATAATAAAGAGGTGTCAAGTGATGCAATGATGGTTGGTAACAGAAGAAGTGATGCCAAAGGTCAATTTTCTCATGAAAGATCATGTGTGAGGAATATTATTAAATATATAGTAATTGAGAGGAGAGGAGTTATTGCATTCTGTTTCTTCTCTCTATTATCTCCTCTAAGTATTATCTTCTTTGTTCTTCTCTGTTTGAATCTGTTCGTCTTCTTTCAATAATATGTACAGAGATTTTATAATCTTTCTTCCGTTATCAGTGTTCATCCATTACAATTTTACTTTTGATCTTCCCTCATTACATTGGTGGTTTCATCTTATCTCATTTCCACTCATGGCAAAAAACACTCAGATTGAAGGAGCTTTCCACAAATATCAAGTGAATCTTAAAGTTGATGGAATCTCATCATGCAGAGTATTCTAGTCGTTTTGAGAGCCTTGAAATTGCACTCACATCTTTGCACGTTGCGGCATCGAAATCGTCAATGTCAGAACCAATACAACTGTTTCAGGTTCGTAATGTCAAACTTGATTTTCTCTTATTAAGCTGATGCAATCAGGATCGGTTCAGGATTATTATCGAGAATTTACACCTTTGGCCAATCGTATTCAAGGCATTACTGCAGATGCTTTACTTGATTGTTTTCTTAGCTGCCTTAAGATTGACATTCGAAGGGATGTTATTGCTCAAAATCCAACCTCCTTGTTACATGTTGTTTTATTGGCCAAGCTTTTTGAAGAGAAATATCTGCCTAAACAGGAAACTTCCTTAACCCACCCTTACCCAAAATACCAACAATCATCCCTAGCACAAACAACTAAATTCACGAACCTACCACCTTTGTTACCTAATCCAAACACCATACATCAGCCGAACCAACGATCAGTTAAGTTTTCCAACATTAAAAAAATATTTGTAGCAGAAATGCAATTGAGAAGAGAGAAAGGTATTGTGTTTCAAGCAAAATTTTCACCTAACCATCAATGTCCCAGCAAACAATACTTATTGTTACAACTAGAGGAAGATGAGGACTTCAAACTAGAACCTGACCCACCATATGAGGACAACATCCATCAGATTCAATCACGGGAACACGAACATCACTTTTCTTTTCATGCTCTTAAGAGAGCCGTTGGTATTGGTACAAATGCGATTTCAAGGTATTATTAATGGGGTGAAGGTTCAAGTACTACTTGACAGTGATAGTTCGGGCAACTTCTTACAACCGCAAATTGCTCATTGCTTGAAATTAGTCATTGAACCAACTTCTAGATTTCAAGTCTTAGTAGGTAATGGAAAATCTTTGACTGTGGAAGGTATTGTGAGGGAGGTTGAAGTATAGATCCAGGGGCACTCTCTAAAATTACCAGTCTACTTTCTGCTAATCTCAGGGCAATGTAGTTTTAGGGGCAACTTGAGGTGCAGATGTAGTTTTAGGGGCAACTTGGTTGGCTACGTTGGGCTTTCATATTGCTGATTACAGTGATTTGACATTGAAGTTTTTGGTGGATGGGAACTTTATTACCCTTCATGGTGATAAACCAAAACTTTCGGCTCCAGCCCAAATTGAAGTTTTTGGTGGATGAGAACTTTATTACCCTTCATGGTGATAAACCAAAACTTTCAGCTCCAACCCAATATAATCATCTGTGTAGGATACAAAGGACTCACGCCATCTCTGAACTATATACACTACAATTTCAACAAACAAATTGTGTTGTTGATCACTGGTTGAAATTACCTGAGAACATGGAACCTGAATTAGCATTACTTCTACATACTTATCATGATGTGTTCACAGTTCCTATGGGTCTTCCTCCTAGCAGATCAAATGATCACTGTAATCCTTTTATTAAAGGAGTGAAACCTGTTAAGGTTAGACCTTATAGGTACCCTCACAGTCAAAAATAAGAAATTGAGAAGATGGTCAGCGATATGTTACAAGAAGGAAATATAGTGCCTAGTACTAGCTCATTTTCTTCACCAATTGTCTTGGTGAAAAAGAAAGATGGTACTTGGAGATTTTGTATCGATTATTGGGCTTTAAATGCCATAACTGTCAAGGATAGTTTTCCCATTTCCACCACTGTTGATGAGTTAAAGCATAAAATACCTCGATCATTTCCCTATTATCCTATGTGTGGGTCCAGTTGCTTATAAGCTTTTCCTACCCTACTCGAATTCATTTTGTTTTTCATGTGTCGTAGTTGAAACCATGCCAAGGTGTTCATCAACAATCATATATCTCACTTCCTCTAATTACTAACGACATTGGTCCTATATTACAACCACAAGAGAGTTTGCAATCTAGAGTTATTCTTAAGGGAGACAAACATATTCCTCAAGTTTTGGTACACTGGGGGCATTGATGCAGAACACGCTACTTGGGAGGAACTTACCTATATGCAGCAAGCTTATCAACCTTGAGGACAAGGTTGATTTTGAGGGGGAGGCAATGTCACAAGTGGAAATAGCACAAGGGCAATTAAGGAAATGGGCATGGAGAAGAATAATAAAGAGACATCAAGTGATGCAATGATTGTGGGTAACAGAAAAAATGTAAGAATGGGGAAGGCCAATTCTTGTGTGAGGAATATTATTAAATATATATGAGAGGAGAGGAGAGGGGAGTGGTTGTTGCATTCTATTTCTTCTCTCTATTATCTTTAAGTGTTATCTTCTTTGTTGGAATCTATCTGTCTTCATATAGAGATTTTATAATCTTTCTTCAGTTATTAATGTTCATCCATTACTATTTTACTTTTGATCTTCTCTCGTTACAAATTGTCACCAAATTGAGTTACAACATAAGATACCTGTCATTTTTTTTATATCCTCAACCATGATAGTGACCTTTTTAAAATTTAATATTAAAATTACGTTAAAAAAATAAATATTAAAATCATGGCTAACTGAATATAATTACAGAAATAAATTAGAGATGAAAATTGCAAAATTGGCGAAACATAAACCAAAATTATAAAAAAGGGTTAATATTGTTAAAAATTAACATGGTTATGTATGGAATCCAAATTACCTTTGATGTACCCAAATCATTGCAAAGTCGAAAAACAATGGATGGATTCCGTAACAGGGAGTGGCAACTGTCCAAGGACTCAAGTGCCTCATTTGTGATGCTGTGGTGTAGCAAGAAATAAGCATGGGTGAGTATAACCACCCCAGAGACTGAGACCCATCCATTGTTGAAGTAATCTTTGAATCTTGGCAATTGCCTTTCGTTACTCCATTTGGCTTCTTGTAGGAATGCTTTCAACATATCAGACCACTGTATATTCAATCCAAAAACAAAACAAAACTCAATATGGCTCTAACATGTATATAAATGTATGAAATAAATGCTATAAATTATGAATTAACATACTGCTTTGGTGAGGTAGGGAAGAATATCTTGTCCTTGTTCTTTAAGGGCATCATAGGCAAATTCGTTAACAGTGTTGTACAGTGCCAGAAAACATATCTTCATGTAATTAGGTAGAACTTGAACTGCTTTAACATCCCAACTGAAACAATAAAGATCTTTTTTTAATTAGTGCACTGATTAAAAATTTCAGCAGTTTATATGCTCATAATTGAAGTTTTTTAAGTTACCTTTCTACAGCTGCTGTGAAAAGTTCTAATTCCTCCAAGGTTCCATATACATCATAAACGTCATCGATGGTAGTTATTAAGGAAGTAACTTTTGTTAAACCTTTGCGGACATCACTGAACTGAGGCTCGAAGACCATTCCAACAGTCCAAAAGAAACATTCCATTAGTCTGTCTCGGCTGAAGCTTAACTTTGATGCTAATCCCGTTCCCTTCCACCACCTTCATCCAATGTAATAAAGATATATGTAAGATAAAAAAGAAAAATAGAGTAAGTATATATACTTTAACATCACTGTAAAAAATTACACCCAATCTGCTTTTTATAATAAAATAATATTATTTTTCAGTATTAAATAAACGTAAAACACTGTTCACAGTGCTAACTTATCAATGCTAAAAAAAATAAGGTATTTCGAAAGATGTAATAGAAATATGAGCGCTGATTTTTGACACGTAACTACAGCAGCTTAACAAGTCAACCAATTAATTTATTTTATTTTTTAATTTAACATACTAATTTATATTATTATATTATCATAGTGGGTTGTCATATGAATTTTTTTCAATAGAAATTGAATAAGAGAAGAATTAAAATACCCCCACCTTTGTGCACAGGTCTTTTACCTCAAAGATAATAGTTGAACATTTCATTTAATTACTTCCCCGCCAGTTTCCTTTTGTTTGTCCTTTTCTATTTTCTTTCTCGCATAATTAAAAGATATTGAAAGAATATGTAATTGATTAAAGTGGGTGTTAATGAATGCTGTAAAAAGCGAACATTTAAGTGGAGAATCACATAATCATGACAATTTTGAAGACATAGTTTTTCAATGGCACAATAATAGGATCTGATCCTTTTAACATTCATGATAGGTTTAATCCATGTATGATTCTATCTGGATCTGAAAGGGGTCAAAATTTTGTGTAGGATTATATAAGGGTTAAACTATCCTGAAATGGTCTGTTTAATTTAAATTCATTTATTGTTAGTTGTTAAAAAAAAAAACATTCATCATAGGTAACTGACAAGAATTTGTTTGTGTAGTAGAGTTTTATTTTCCAGATAACCAATCACTAGTTATTGATTTACATAAAGCACACAAAATTTAGACACAACAGCAGTTAATCTTGTGTTATTATTATAGAACTAAAGTTAACATCTTATCTCAGTCATGTATAATTTTTATCCTTTAATTAAATACTTATGTACGTTTTTCCGACACAAACTCACCGTGAAATTTCTTGGAGATCATTTTGCAGTATTGACTGCAAAATATTGAAATCCAGTTTTGCTGCTTCGAGCAGCACTCGGTTTGAGTCTATTTTTTGAGCATAATATTCAATATACCACCTGGCTTCCAGCCTTTGAATTGTGTGATGGAGTGGAAGTTCCAATGCATGACTCACTTGTTCCAATAGCATGTTACTACTTCTACCTTTATTTAGGGCACCCCTAAGATGGAAGCTAGAGAAGGCCCTGGCCTCTTCCAAAATCTGTTCTTCTTCATACCCAAGAAACGATGCCTCGTATAGACTCAACATTCCCTTCACATCACTCATAAGGCTTGCCTCGAAATGATCATGGTGGTCCTTAAACCTCTCGAATATCTCTGCATGATTAAAGAATAAATGAAGCCAATTTTACATTGCAGCTACAAAGTACACACATGGACAAGCCACCAGGTAAATTGTATGTGAATTGTAAAAGTCACGAAGGTCACTGTATATGTTATTTATAATTACACAAATAAAAAAAAGAAAAAAAGAAAATACAGGAATAAAAACATTTTATTTTAAAAAATTCTTGTTATTGGTTAAGAGTGACATCCTCCGAAGGTTACTAATTAAGAAAATTATACTTTAACATTATTTATAAATTACAGCTATTTAACACTTCTTTTTTAATAAAATATTATATAATAATAAGATAATAATTTATTTTAATATTAAATAAATATATTTTATTATTTATCAAAGTATAGGACTAAATTAACAGTTACGACTCTTAAAAACATTATCCTGTTAGTCTCCATTTTCACGTGACCATGTATTGCATAGCACAAATACATATTGTATTTGTTGTATTAGATAATCAACTTTTAAATTATTATGAAAATAAATTTTTATATTTATGAAGAAAAAAATAAAGAATAAAATACTAATTATTATGTGAGTGTAAAATTTTGTTGGATATGAAAATATATATTAGATTATGTTAACATAACTCATTACCTTGTTTTTTGGTTGATTGTATATGTCCATTATTCTGTGTTTCGTTTTTTTGTTTTTTTTTTTTTTTTTTTTTTTTTATTCTTTGATAGAATGAGCCTTAATTAAGAAGAAGACGATTAAAGGATTAAAAGATTTTATAGGATATTATTATAATACTTTATAAGATGATAATATTGAAAGATTTATGAGGATATAGATATAAAGCTTATATAAGAAAATTAATATCCAAAAAGAAATATTAATTATTTGATTTTATTTTTAAACAAAAATCAAATTATTATCATCATATTTATTTATTTTTTGTTTTATAACAGTATTATATTGTAATATTTTTTTTTTAGCTATATATTAAATTTGAACTAATATATATATCAATTACATGTTCTTTCTTTTCACAATAATTATTATAGACTTTAAAAGTATATTATTTTTTATAATTATTTTTGTTAATATCAATCACGTCTTTGATTGATCACACAAAATTTTTAATTTTTTTTTATGTTAGTATCAATTATTGTCTTTGATGACACAAAATTTTTAATATTTTTCTTTATTACAAATATATATGTGAATTGATAAAGTTTTATTTTTCTATGTAACCACTTTTGTTTACACTTCCTAAAAGATAATAGTTGAAAATTTCATTTAATCACTGTCTCACGTTTTGTTTATTCTTTTAACTAAAAGATAGTGAAAGTATATATAAGTGTAGTCTTCTTTATTTATTAGAAATCAACGAAAAACATAAATATTAATTTTATTGTTTAAATGTAATATTTTATTATTAAAAGGAGTTATTAAATAGTTATTTAGAAGAAAATAATGCTCCAGTTGTTTATAATAAAATGCTATAATTTTGGTTATACCTGGTGTGACATGATAGCCATATTCTCTGAGAAGCCTGAAGCACAAAGCAGTTTCATGCAAGCTTCTGTGAAAGATTGTGGCACTAAAACTTGCAGAAGAGTGAAACCTAAGAAGGGCTTCTCCTATCTCCTTCTCATAATGATAACTCAGGCCCAACCGTTTCACATCGTTAATGAGTTCAAGTTTGAGCCATATATCTGAACTTTCATCCTTTATCATTCTCCTCACTTCCTCTTGCAGCTTCTTGGCCCTGTCCTCATATCTTGTATCCTATAAACATTATACGAAGAACAAATCACTTACGTCAGAATAACTAAAAGAAAAAAAAACTTTATAGTTATATAATTATGATCCTTGAATTACTCACTGCGTAGTCATGCTTCAAGGACTGCAGAAAGTCGTAACTCCAGATGTTGGGTTGGTAGTTTGCAGATTTTCTTTCAGAAACGTTAACGTTGGTGGTGCTTGCGTCGCATCGAGGGAAGATTATTCTACGTTGGAGAAGATTAGGAGCTACTGGTTTCAGAGGTTTGCCAAAAGTGACATGTGAAATAAAAGAGGAATTCAGCAACATGGCGTTGACAATTGTCCAAGGCCGGCTTATACATATATATACACACACCCCAACATCAAATGCAAGTTGCACAAACTGTTAAACAGTTGCAGTTATATATATATATATATATATATGGCACTACGATGAATAGTTTATTTATCACGTTGTATATGTGCGGTCTTTCTTTAATACAGCATGCCAAATCCACTTAAATTGCAATCTGAGGTGGTATTTTTCTATTTCCCAGGATAATGTCATAACTAACATGTGCAAATGAAGACATTTTAGTTTCATGGAGACTTAAAAACTAGCATGTTGTATGGTTTAGTTTTGTTTCTTAAAATATTAAATTTTTTAAAGATGATTTTGTAGCACGTTTTACGGTTTAGTTTTCTTTCTTAAGAAATAAGGTTGTTTTGAAGATGATTTTGGTCGAATTAAACTCAAAATCATTTAATAAATATAGAAGTCAGAATCTAACTTGTCCCATATTTAAATATTTATCTGCAACTTTCAATCTATCCATTATTATAAAAGTATAAAAGGTAAAATAAATCTATCTATCATCTTACAAGTATAAGAAAAAAGACAACTTGAATCAAATTTATCTATTTAAGTTTATAGATGATTAGTGATCAATAATTTTTTTTTATAAAAAATCAATAAACATTTCCATCAGTATTTACTGATGAAAATTCATCGAACTAAATTTGTTTAAGAAAGTTTAATTTTGATTTTTTTTGCAAAAAATATATTTTTATTTATTACTTTTATAGATGGATGGGATATCTATCCATGAAAAAAATTAATGGATGAATTTGATAAGATTTTTATTAAGCGAATTAGATTTTTAATTAATTGTTCTATTAAAATGGATTAATGTTTCTAATAATCCACCCAGTAAAAATGGATAAAATAATTTAATAAAAATAATGTTATTTTTTAATTTTAGAGAAGTTATATAAATATTTTCATAAGTATTATTTTTTCTACTCAAACATAATTTAATCTTTCGTAATTTAAAAAATTATTATTTTAAATTTAATTGTTTTTTTCCAAATACCAAACACACTATAAAAGTATTAAAAACATGTCATTAGGACTTCCATATCACATCATAATATTAATTTGGTACAGCTTTTTCTTCTGGTACAAACGTGATCACATCTTAATGGGATTTTAAAAATTTGTAGTAGGATGGATTTTGATTAAAAAAAATAATAATAATAATAAAAAATTTAAAAACTTCTATCAGATTAAAACTAAATTTTTTTGAATCCGTTCTTTTGCTTTTTTTCATAATTGAGTACTTCGGCTTAGTGAGTTAATTTGAGTCTATTTAATACAAATTAAACTAAAATTAATTATTTAAATATTATTTATATTTATTTATTATTTCATTTATATATAAAAATTATATATGAGAAAGAAAAATTTAATGCCGGAAGTCACAACTTTACATTACTATTAAAAGAAAATAATATTTTGATATTTATGTTTTGAATTTTATATTATATATATATATATATATATATATATATATATATATATATATATATATATATATATATATTAAAAAGATAAACTACAAAAAAATTGAAATTTATTAATTTCCTTCACCTCTGTTATATCCAAGTTTACCAATACTACATCAAAATATCCTTATCAAGTAAATAGTTACAAAGTGTATGTAGAAAATTAACTTTAAGTCTAGATTCAAAAACTGTGATAAGTTGATTTTTAACTTTTAGTTAAATATTGATGTAAGTCACTCTTAACTTAATGGATAGAACCTTTATTGATTTCATCACATGAGATCAGATTATTTGACTTAGTATATCATTGAAGTTTGAATATTTTATCAAATAATTTAACTTAATATTTACTCATTCTTAATATAATTTTCTTGGTAATTATTAACACATATAATCATTATAATAATATCACTTTGGTTATTATTAAGCCAAAGACAAATTCTTGGTTTTTGTCATTAACACCCAAATTTTTATCATAAAAAATAAGATATTTTTGGTTCCTCTAATGTTAGATATCTAGTGTGAACTAGGTGCTAGAATATAATAAAAGGTTATGTTTATTCACAAACAAATCACAAGATCTTGACAAGATGTAGAACAGGGTAAAGCACCATATATCAATATACACTAAATCTAAAGGATGACTGTAAACAGGTTTTGAAGAGCTAACAAGAAGTTGATGATATTTTGCTCTAACACACACATCACATAACACAGTCACATCATATCTGCATCATATCTATTACAAGTAATATTACTTGTATGCAAAACTTTCTTAATTGTTTTGGTGAAGCATGAGCAAGGCGAGAGTGTTAAAGTTGATAAGGTGATTGGAAAGAAGCAATAGTAGTATTATAAGCGGTAAACACATGAGGTTAATATTATTTCCTTTATGTCCTGCTTTTTAATATAACAATAATTAGAGTTAAATTAAAAAAAAAAAGATATTATTATCTCGAGCAAATTTTGAAACACTTATAAGATTCTTGTTTATCTTTGGAACATAAAGAAGTTGATTCAACATAAAGTGAGTATTTGTATGAGGAAGATGACACTTAGCATGACCAATATGAAGAATTTTCATACCTGCACCATTACCTAACTTAACATATTCGTTGCCAGTATAAGAAGCTTTAAACGAGAAGTTATTATTGCAGTTATTTGTAATACGATAAGAGGCACAACTATCATGATACCATAAATAATCGTGCAAAGTAGATGGTGTCCGAAGAATAAATGATGTCGTGTCAGAATTCTCAGCAGAAAGAATTTAAGAGTGATTTGCAGAAATATTTGCTTGGCTTTGTGGTTCATAGCGATGCCAACAATTAATCGCAATATGACTCATTTTACCGCATATTTGACATTAAGGTTTTGGATTCTGCCATAAAGTTTCTACATTCCAATCTTTATTATAATTATGTGAACCTGAACCACGAAAATTCTTGTTTGCATTATAATTTTTGTTTTGGAAATGACTACCTTCAGCGGAGGATGGAGGAAACTTGTTCTTTTGGCTTTGATTATTATAGGAAATCCAAGGTCCCGAACTAAGATTAGCCTACAAATGAATCTGCTCAACACTTTTATGTTTGTCAAACTGTTCTTTTTGAGATAAAATCAAAGCTTTGATCTCTTCAATTATATAAGGATCAATCCGAGACAGCACAACAGTGACAAATCCATCATAGTCTTCTAGCAGACCATCCAAGATAGCTTCAATGTGGTCATCTCTAGAAATGGGAGAATCAATGACAGACAATGTCTACAATTTTCTTAATTTCAAGTAGATAAAGATTTACGAATCTGTCTTTCTTGGGAGTGCACAGTTAAATTTTAAGTTTTTTGACCTTTACTCTATTCAATTTTTTTCAAATCTGAGAAGCAGTAGAAAGACTAACCATTTTTGTAAGGATGGTTGTTGTCATGGAGTCAACATCCATCCAACAAGAAACTAATCTTGTTGTTCGTGATTAAGGAAATCTTGGTTAATCTTATATGTGAGATTATTCTCTAGAGTTAGGTATTTGGTAGGAACTTGTTAATCATCAAGAACTTGTTATTACCACAGTAAAAAATTCTCATAGAATTGAAAGTATGAGAAATAAAAAAAAGAAAAAAAAATTCAAAGATGGAGATGAAGGATAGAGAAGTAGAGAAAAGAAAAAAAAAATTCAGAGATGGAGATGAAGGATAGAGAAGTAAAGAAAAGAAAAAAAAAATTTAGAGATGGAGATGAAGGATAGAGAAGCCATGGTAGAAATTACTAAGCTCTAAATGAATATCTTGTTAGAAAAGAAAATGTTTTTCATTAACATTTCAAAACAGAGATTACACACACTTATATACAAGATACAGAAAATCCAAAAAAGCTAATGGTCTCTAAAAGTTTTTAACTGTGTATTAACCTTTTCTAATCTTATCAAACAAATTTAGCTCTCCTAAAAGTTATTTATTCAAAATTTTACTTAATATTTCTAACAAATATACAAAGAATACGAGTCCTTCATAATATTAATAAATAAAGTCTCTGAATTAATACCATATGTTATGGCTGGAAAATCATTACATTTTTTAAAAGGTTCAAATTTTGGGATTTTTTTTTCAATGTATGTCATTTATATAGTTTAATATTGCATTAATTACTCTATCATTAATCATAATTTTTATTTTAAAATAATTTACATACATATTTATTTATTAGATGAAGAAAAAAAATAGGTAAATAGGAAGCTGCATAACTATTTTATTAGAATCAAGAAATTATTTTAACACTTAGATCCAATAATATCAGATAATACAAAGATAACAAGACCTCTATATACAAAATAATTTCTTTTTTGTTTTGCAAGATGACTATTAATTAAGAAATTGTGGAAATGTCTCCATCTCCTAAATTGCAATGGGTCCAATTATCAAGGATCGTATGCGATTCTTGGCAGTGCTATCTGGGGCTCCATGTCCATCTCCATACTGGTATGTGCACTCAGAAATTCTTCCAAGGTTTATAGCTGTTTCTACGAAAGCTTTTGGGAAAGGAGACTGCGACACTCTATCTTTGTTCATCTTCTTCCACGTTTCGTTACGCAAATTACTGATGTGCTCGTAAGCACCCTCTTCAGGAGCACCACTTTCTCTCATGTAACATACAATGGAGCTTGCTGCTTCCCCTCTCTCTAACTCTGCCTGCAAAATTACAGCACCAGACCAATTACTTCTATGTTTTTAGTCTATGTTGTTTTAATAATGTAAAATTGTCACAAAATGGAGTTACAACATATGATACTTGTTTTTTTTTTCATATTGAAGACTCAATGACAGTGACTTTTTTTTAAATTAATATTAAAATTGCGTTAAAAATGAAATAATAAAATCATGGGTAACTGAATAAAATTGCAGAAACAAATTTTAGATGAAAATTGCAAAATTGGTGAAACATAAACCAAAATTATATAAAAAAAAAAAAAGTTAATTCTGTTAAACATTAACATGGTTATGTATTGATCCAAATTACCTTTGATGTACCCAAATCATTGCAAAGTCTAAAAACAATGGATGGATTCTGTAACAGGGAGTGGTAACTGTCCAAAGACTCAAGTGCCTGTTTTGTGATGCTGTGGTGTAGCAAGAAATAAGCATGGGTGAGTATAACTACCCCAGATACTGAGACCCATCCATTGTTGAGGTAATCTTTGAATCTTGGCAAGTGCATGTCTCGACTCCATTTGGCTTCTTTTAGGAATGCTTTCAACATATCAGACCACTGTATAATTCAATTCAAAATCAAAACTAAACTCAATGGCTGTAACATGTGGGTGTGTTTATATGTATATATATGTGTGTGTGTGTATGTGTGTGAAATAAATGCTATAATTTATGGATTAACATACTGCTTTGGTGAGGTAGGGTAGAATATCTTGTCCTTGTTCTTTAAGGACATCATAGGCAAATTCGTTGACAGTGTTGTACAGTGCCAGAAAACATATCTTCATGTAATCAGGGAGAACTTTAACTGCTTTAACATCCCAACTGAAACAATAAAAACCTTTTTTTAGTTAGTGCACTGGTTAATAATTTCAGCAGTTTTGAAGTTTTTAAAGTAAGTTACCTTTCTACAGCTGCTGTGAAAAGTTCTAATTCTTCTAAGGTGCCATAAACATCATAAACGTCATCGATGGTAGTTATTAAGGAAGTAACTTTTGTTAAACCTTTGCGGACATCACCGAACTGAGGCTCGAAGACCATTCCAACAGTCCAAAAGAAGCATTCCATTAGTCTGTCTCGGCTGAAGCTTAACTTTGATGCTAGTCCCATGCCCTTCCACCACCTTCATCACAATATAATAAAAATATATCAAAAAAAAAAAAAAAAAAAAGCTATCCTCTAACATGTGAAAGAAATGGAACAAGAGAAGAATCATAATTGTTTTAAAATAGTAACATTGTATTTTTTTTTAAGGGAATAATTGTGTACTTAACAGAAAATATTATTTCATTTTTCTTTCTATTTAATTAAATTAAGTTGTGATAAAGTTTTATTTTTCTTTATCTCCACTTTTGTGGACACATCTTTTTCCTCAAAGATAATAATTGAAAATTTCATTTAATTACTTCCCCACCAGTTTTCCTTTGTTTGTCCTTTTCTATATTTTCTTTCTCACATGATTAAAACAAGGTGAAAGAATAATTGATTAACGTGGAGTGTTAATGAATGTTGTAAAGAAAGCAAACAATAAGTGGAGAATCACATAATCAGGACATTTTTGAAGACATATATAGTTTTTCAATGGCACAATATAGTAGGATTTGAAAGTTTTACATTCATGATAGGTAATTGACCAGAATTTGTTTGTGTAGTAGATTTTTATTTTCCAGATCACCAATCACTGTTGACATGTCATACCCACTTGCAGGATGCACACTTTTACTTTATAGAAAAAGAGTTATTGATTTACATAAAGCAGACAAAATTTAGACACAACACTGTTAGTTCAGTTAATCTTGTGTTATTATCATAGAACTAAAATTAGCAACATCCACTTTTTATCCTTTAATTAAATACTCAAGTCCATTTTTCCAAAACAAACTCACCTTGACACTTCTTGGAGATCATTTTGCAGTGCTGACTGCACAATATTGAAATCCAGTTTTGCTGCTTCAAGCAGCACTCGGTTTGAGTCTACTTTTTTAGCATAATATTCAATATACCATCTGGCTTCCAGCCTTTGAATTGTGTGATGGAGTGGAAGTTCCAATGCATGACTCACTTGTTCCAATAGCATGTTACTACTTCTACCTTTATTTAGGGCACCCCTAAGATGGAAGCTAGAGAAGGCCCTTGCCTCATCCAAAATTTGTTCTCCTTCATACCCAAGAAACGATGCCTTATACAGACTCAACATTCCCTCCACATCACTCATAAGGCTTGCCTCGAAATTACCATTGTGGTCCTTAAACCTCTCAAATATCTCTGCATGATTAAAGAATAAATGAACCCAATTTTACACCCAGCTTGCAGAAAGTACACACGTGAAGCTCATACATGGACAAGCCACTACCATGTAAATTGGAGAAGTCACAAAGGTCACTATATATGTTATTTATAATTACACAAATAAAAAAGAAAAATAAATAAAATACAGGGATAAAAACTTATTTTTTTATTAAAAAATTCAAAAACTATAAAATAAGAAAAAGAATATATCTAAGTAAAATACTGATATAATTTAATTTTCGTCAGATAAAGATTTTTGAAATGCCGGTTCTTGGTCAGTGAGGAATCTGAAAGCATTATGCTGGTGTGGTCCAGTTAAGGGATATGAGCAACTCATTACCTACTGTTTTTTTATGGTTCCTATTATCAGAAATTCAAATACGAATCTAAATTATATATTGAATTTAAAATTGAGTATCATAAAAAATTTACAAAACATCGCAAACACATAATTTTAAAGTTAATTAAATAACATATAAAGAAAAAAATTTATAAAAAAAAACACATTATTTTAAGATGATTTAAAGATTTTAAGTTGAAATAATATCCATCTTTAAATACAAATAACTACTAAGTCCATTAGAATTTTATTATAGATATGACTATTTAGTTTATTAGAAATTTATTAGGAATCCAAGTTTATGTTGAATATGTGTTTCCTTTCTCGGACTGAAGTAATTCCTATTAAAAAAAATTATAAGATATAATTAGAATATTTTAAAATAAGATGATAATATTGAAAGATAATAAAGTTTTATCTTTTCTATCTCCAAACTTTTGTTCACACTTCATCCTTTTCAATTAAAATTTCATTTAATCACTGTCTCACCAATTTCTTTTTGTTTCTTCTTTTAACTAAAAGATAGTGAAAGTATATATGTAAGTGTAGTCTTCTTCATTTAATAGGAATCAACGAAAAAACATAAAAAATGCTTATTTTTTCATATTTATTATTATCGTTTAAATGTAATATTTTATTATTAAAAAGAGTTATTAAATAGTTGCTTAGGAAAAAATAATGCTTCAATTGTTTATAATAAGAAAATGTTATTATAATGTTGGTTATACCTGGTGTGACATGATAGCCATATTCTCTGAGAAGCCTGAAGCACAAAGCAGTTTCATGCAAGCTTCTGTGAACGATTGTGCCACTAAATGTTGCAGAAGAGTGACACCT
>Ga0209700_105692_pt1 | contig 20572 bp, 7 predicted proteins | sample SiratroredBW_FD_187528 | JGI IMG/M metagenome (GOLD analysis project Ga0209700, IMG submission 187528) | Root nodule microbial communities of legume samples collected from California, USA - Siratro red BW (SPAdes) (version 2) | ecosystem: Host-associated > Plants > Roots > Nodule | place: USA...
TATATATATATATATATATATATATATATATATATATATATATATATATATAAAAGATGTACAGAAAGTTAAAATTTAATTTAAAATATTGAATTAAAGAAAGAGGATAATAGACTTTCCCACGTAATAGTTATATATTTATACATTAATATAAATAGTATTTCTTTAGTAGCTTCAAATTTGTTATGAATATAAACAATTTTGAAACAAAATATAATAAAATTTTTCATATAAAACTAAGCGACATAACATGCTCAGGTGTTACACTGGATTGGGCCCATTAAACCTAAATGCTCAAGTCTATAACTTTTATAAATAGGGGCTTAATATCTAGAAATAAGGTATTTTTAAATTCTAATCTCAATCACCTGTATCATTCATTTTAAATTGACTTGAGTGTTGAAATATCTACAAGACTCCTTCTCGGGACTTGAACTTTGAAATGAGCTAATCGATCTCTTAAAAAACATATATTATATTATATGTAAAAATGTAAAAAAAGGAAAAAAAGTGGACTAATTTATTTTAAAAATTAGTAGTAATTATAATTATTTCAAAACTACTTATTAAATTCTCAACAATTGATTGGTTGAACAATTAGAATTTAGTGGCTTTTGCATAAGAATTTTCTAGACAACTTAGAGAGTGAAACATCATATTTTTATATATTCTTCAATGTTGTATAATAGTATTTCTAAAATAAAGAGTTTATAGTATTTCTAAAATAAAGAGTTTATTCATATTTATTCTCTTAAGCATGTAATTGATTTTGATTAATGGAACCTTTCAAAACATGTAGAATAGACTAGACATAACCAAGTTTGGAGTCAACAAATATTGATTGATTTAGAATTTAGGATTTAGGTCTTTTGAACTGTGAAATTATATTGGGTCAACTTTCTTTTTTAAACTTTTATTTTAATTTTAAATACATAAAACAAATATACCAAATCTTTAAATAAAAATCACATATTTGATCTCAATAATTATTTTATAACAACCTATAATTTTATATAGTTTACATTAAATTTTAATAAAAAATATCATACAATTCTTTTTAATTTAATATATATACTTACAAATTTAAAAATATTAAACATCACTTTTGAATTCAGTAAGATGTTATAAAATTGTAATCTACTACTAAATCCTAATTATTATTATTTATTTTACAACTTTTTGTATTTAATATTACCTGCTCGCTTGACCCAACTCAATCCAATTATACAAAAGTTGTAAAATAAAGTTGTAGATTTTCTGTCTCTTAATTCTTTTTAGATATTTTGTTTTCAAATTATATTTTAATATTAACTCATAATAATTGAATTTACTAAAAAAGGTATTGCAAAATATTTGAAAATAATTTACTCTAAATCAAGTAAGAAGTGTATAAGATTATTTTTGTAGAAAATCTGAATAGTACAGTGTAACATCCTTACATTTCACTCCACAGTTGGCGATGAGATACAGTAAAACGTCCTCCCGTTTCAGCGCATAATTATCAGTCGGTGGCAAGATACAACAAGATGTCCCTATGTTTTTGTCCCTATGTTTTATACCATAACAGGCAGACAACAACCACCATTATGATGAAAACACCTCTCCAGCACTTAAGTCATTCTTAGGCATCTTACCCATTGATGACTTGGGGCCAGTGTACAGAATTAGCATGAAATACCGAACGATCGACATGTCTACGCACATACAGTATTCGGTCGGACCAACAATTATAGCCAAATTAGTCAAAACGATAAATATGTGGCAAACACCACCTTAACCAAGGAGGGAAGACTAATTAAGCACATATTGGCCTGGGCCTCAAATCAAAGTTAGGAAAGTCCAATTGTCTATAAATAGGAGACCATTATTTGAACACGAGGTACGAAATTCGAACCTTTGAAATCTATATAAGCGGCACGAGATACGAAATTCGAACCTTTGAAATCTATATAACTGACTTGAATATCGAAGTATTTGCAAGGATCCACACCCGAGACCAAGAATGAAAACAACTTCAATAGACAACCAATCGAGAAGGAAGAACAAAGAGAACGACTTAGAAGAGACAACCATCTGGAACTTATAATTGTGTAAGGTTAACTGACCTTGTAATAACAATAATGTTTTAAAAAACGTGTACAAGTTTTTGTATTTATCTCAATCCAATAATCTTTAAAAAAATGTGAGTGAATGTAATTATCTACTAATTTATCCGTATAAAATTACATGTGAATAAATTGGTAGGTATTACATATATATTTATGGATAAATTTGTACACAATAATATACGGATATCAACAAATTATATTTTGTAATAAAGGCCTATATTTGAACAGATTAATTAAAAAACTAAGAGGACAACGGTATTTATTTTAATATTTGAGAATAAGAGTCACAAGTAATATACTGAGTCAAGTAAAGATGTCGATTCCTCAGTGAACAATTTTGTTTAAGAATTTCAGCGTCACTACTCAATAAACAAATTCAGTTTTAAGATGATTTGATAATAATTTGAGTCAAAAAAAACATAAAAGAACAATTAAAAATAAGTAACAATTATAAAAAGGAGTTTGCAAGATTTAGAAGGACTATGGGATTGAACTTCATCTATCTCTCTCATTCATATTTTGGAATTGATAAAACATACAATATCCGTAACTATGATGCACATATAAAAATCATTCACATCGATTCCTCTTATATGAAATTCATAAGGAAATTTCCTAAATACTGATCCCTCAGCTATTTAGTAAATTACCCAGCATTAAGAACAAATGTTATACGCAATCAATACATCGAAACCTATCCCTAGTATTCCAATATATTGAGTATTTTCATCTAGGTCGGAAACTCAAAAGTACTTCCCAGTTACATTTAAGAATCAAAATCAAGACTCTATTGATAAGATAAAATCTAGCACTAAGCATAAGATGAAAATACCAACTGAGTAGAAACTGAATATTATATATAAAAATCACCAAAACATGAATGAGTTCAAAAGATTACATTCAATCTCAAAGATGAAGAATTTAGCTACTCATGGTAGCCATTACACTCTAAGGAAGAAAGATTGCAAAAAAAGACCAGGAATCCTCAATAGTTCTTGTTCTTGACGGCTCTTACGTTCCTCCAAATCCAGATCCCTTTTCTAAAATCCTAAAATCCTCTTTTAAACGCGTTCTCTCGGGCTTAGGTTAAGTGACTTTTCGCTCTGGCGAAAACACCTCGCTTGGGCGCAAATTTGATGTAATCTCTGGACTGATCTCGCCCAGGTGAAACCATCCTCGCCCGGACGAGATACCCTGCAGTTGCCTCGCTCCAACGTCACCTGGACGAATTCTCCTCTGCAGCTTATATACATTTCTGAACTATTTTCATCTGGGCAAACTTTCCTCATTTGAAAACTCTTCTTTCCAAATCTTTTTTATTTCTTCTTCTCATGCAACTTCCAAGCTCTAATTTCCTTCATTCTTATCACCTGAAATTCACAATAATTAAGATAAAATCTCTTCTTTTGACTCATGACTCAAATTAACAAAGTAAATCCAAAAATTTTGAATTTCAGAGGTGATTATAATCTTAAAGATCACTTAAACCACAAATACTCAAATTTATAATGTATAAAAATACTAAAAATTGGTACTTATCAATTACATGTATATTTATTTATAGATAAATTTGTAGACAATAATATACGGATATCAACAAATTATATTTTGTAATAAAGGCCTATATTTGAACAGATTAATTAAAAAACTAAGAGGACAAAAGTATTTATTTTAATATTTGAGAATAAACTTTTTCCCTATGGAGATCCTAAGTAAAACATTGAATGTAACCCCTTAGTCCAAACCATTATCAACTTATTTGTATGTTGACGTATCTCGGTCCCTCTTTTAATATTCCCACTGTTACGATATCTTAATTATTTTCTACCTTATTAATTCAAATGGGGTCTTAATGATAGAACATAAAAAATATATTGTCTAAATTATGAATGAATTCCATCAATATAATTGTCATTTTTCAAATGCCTTTCTTAATCTGATGTTGATGTTGAATACTTCTTATGATTATTCAGGAAACATATATATATATATATATATATATATATATATATATAAAGCATATATAAAGAAGAGAAAATGACGGAACAAAATATTCTGGTGGAGGCAGCTCTAACACAGGCATTTCTAGAACAGATACAATATAATTAATCCGTGCATAGAAAATTGAATTAATATAACTAACACCTAACAATCCAGTAGATGTTTGGTTTCAGAAATGTCAAAATACCAATATCTGCCTACATGAAGCTAGAGCAGCTATTAAATATGTCTTCACGCTTCATGGGAAGACATGAAAATGTTGAAACTTTGTTACGCAAACACATCTGATTGCCGACAATAAAGTTGAAAAAGATTAATGTATATTCTCATCCAGAGTCCAAATGCTAGACATACCAAGTCCAAGTAAACGGCAGCATAGTATAAATGATCAACAGTCAACCTAAAGCTAGAGTTAATGAACATTGAAAATGGTAATGAAAAAGTATAACAACAGGCCTAAGTGGAATTTAAGTTTAACTCAACCTTATAAAATTAGTGAGGTTTGCACATATTTATAAATTATTGAAAGGCCTCTTTAGTTGATGTGAGACCCTTCATGTTGAGATTGCTCAACTGGGCATGGGACTATATTATTTATGGGTGGGCTGATAGCGAGTGGCCCCAAGAACCGTGCTAGTATAAGCTCTTATACCATCTCAAGAAGTAGAATTTAAGCCTAATTCGATCAGTTTGTAAAGTGAGATTTGCACACATTTATGCACTATTGAAAGGCCTCATCTCGATGTGGAATCTCCAAAACCCCCCGTCACGATGAGAATGTTCAACTCGAGCGTGAGACTATATTGTTTAAGAATGGTCCGATAGTGGCACGACAGCGGGTGGCCCCAAGAACTATGCTAAGATAGGCTCTGATACCATATCTCAAGAATAGAATTTAAACCTAATTCAACCTTATAAAACTGGCTTGTAAAATGAGATTTACATCCATTTATAAACTAATACGTGGGATTATTATTTAAGGCTTATTGAGACCTCGTTAAGTGGAGTAACACAAACAAATTTATTAAAACACACAAACTGGATATGAGGTCAGCTGTGACTTCAACTCTACCAGCTATAGCCACATCCAAAGGCAAAGAAAAAGAAACAATAAATATAGTTGACTGACCAATTACGTGTGAACGACTCAAGACTCCAATGAATAACATAAGAATGAAAAGGTGATGTTTTTCAAATGTTGCGGCACTTAGTGCTTCCAATGAGAAACCCATTGAATTTAAACCAATATACTATTATTTTGCGACATACTCGTCCAGTTTTCCTACTTAGTATATTAATTAGTCTCAAATTTCCATCACGTTTTTTATTTTCATATATGTTTCCAGAAGATTATAAGGCAAAATAAGAGGTAATGTTGAAGATTTTTAACTCAAACAGTGAAATTCAAAACGTAATTAATCATACTTCCTTGCTCATAGTTTCAATGTCCTCAATAGATTTTTGTTTCGTTTATGTAGAAGCAACCCCAATTCTTTTATTTGAGGTTCTCACAACATTTCCATGAGATTGCTTTAGTTGATACTTAAAATTAAATGACTTTATAGTATTGGAGTAAAAAATAAGTTAAATTTTATCAGCGAGTAAAAATCAGTAAATGTTCGCAAATTATGTATAACAACAAAAGAGAGGTAAGAACTTATGTTACAATACATTGAAGATGTTCTCAAGTAAATGCGTCGTTCGACCACAACGATTTTACTTTTGTAAAGAGAATATATATCATTGAGTAGTTGGACAGTTACAAACAATCAATCATGAGTTAAATTTCATTCAGTAGTTTAGCCATATCATGTCAGATAAACCTGATATCTTTGAACTTGCTAATATAATGCCTAGTGTATACAGAAAAACCGGATCAAAAATCATCAGCAAGATGCTGCTGCAAAAACCACATGTTTTCATCGGTCCACAAGTCTGCATCACCAAAACCATGGTTCGGTTCAAATGTTTGTAGATCAGAGTACTCCCACTGCTGCCATCCCTTTTGAGCACTGTCCGATGAACAGCTACCATTTCCCATTAAATTGCAAGATGAAGTTGTGCTTGCATCAGAGAGAGAAGGAGGCTGAACATCAACAACCCCTGAAGAGTACGAGGAAATCATTGAGCTGTCACAAAACATCATGGGGTTGGCCCCACTAGATTCACTGTGGGTTTGAGTGTTGCACAATGTGGTTTGGCCATGTCCATAGGAAGAAGAGGCATTCCCAGAAGAAGCCTGAATCCGCTCCATAAGGCGTGGCATCCAAACAAAACGCACAGCATCCCTAAACTGTTTGCTGTTTACATCGCATTTGAGTTGCTTGGCTTGCTTCACCACTCTCGTCCTCCAATAGTTCTTTATTTCATTATCTGTTCTCCCAGGCAATTGTTCTGCTATTTTAGCCCACCTTCAATAAATAATAACACAACATATTATATTATATTAATTAGTATGATCAACTTGCAAAACTATATGAAGTTAAATAATTAATGATATTCAATATTAATAATGCACGTACCGGTTGCCCCAGCGGGAATGGAGTTCGAGAATCAAGAGCTGTTCTTGAAGGGTGATGTTCCCACGTCGAACATTTGGACGCAAGTAGTTCAACCATCTTAGTCTGCAGCTTTTGCCCGTTCGCTTTAGACCTGTCGTTGGGAACAGTGAACACATAAGAAAGCCTTTAAGATTTTAATTATGGTCACAATTATATATATAAATGCATGCTTAATTACCTGCAGAGAGAGCGAGGGAGTTCCAGTGGCCTTCGCCGAGGAGGTTGACATAGTTGATAAGAAGAGAATCTTCTTCCTCAGTCCATGATCCTTTCTTAATTACCATCTCTTCTTCACTTCCATATGTAGCAGATAATTCACTATCTGATAAGTTTCTCATCACCCTAACACTCATAGTCTCCATATACAGTTCTTTGGCCTTAGAGAGAATTGAAAGAGGTGGTTGTGGAAAAATATCTTAGATTGTTCCGTTGAGCGTGTGATAGAGAGAGTGATTTATATAGGGAGGGATGGGCTAAAGATCTGACATTGGATTTAGGAGAACGAGCACTATGAGTATTGAATATTTGTGAAAACTAAAAGCTGAAGTGGGGGCTGCGAAGATTGCCGATAACGCTGAATTGTTGAACTAAGTGAAGGAGACATTAAATTAGTTTTTCCTCGTAAGGTTTTGTGTTTTTGATTTTGACCTTGCCATTACCGCTTCAGACCCTTTGACTTTTCACACGCAATTGGAACAAGTTGCCAAAATAATAACAGTATTTCTTCACCACTGGGTCAGCAGTGCGAAACAAAATCGAAATGGTTATTTAATATGTCCCTCTGTCTCTGGTTGTTCTAGAATCTCAAACCTAAAGGAGCATAGACTGTCAAAATCCAACAAAACTTTAGCTCACCACCAAATCGAGTTGGATTAGAAAAAAAATCATTTTCTAAAATTTAGATATAAACTCGACTCACTTAAGTTAAATAACTCACTAATGATTACTTCTTATAAATTGTTTGATTATTTATTTAACTATAAATATTTATTATTTTTAATATTTTTATTTAAGTTGTAATGTTATTTAATATTTACTATTTATTTAACTATGAATATTTGCTATTTTTAATATTAACACTTGGATTTTTATTTACTATCTTTATAATACTATTTTGTTTAATAATAATTAATGTTCTTTTTAATAATAATTAATGTTTATATGTGAGTATAGTCAATCTGCTTTCATTATAAGCATTTCAGTCTCATTAATAAATATATTAAACAAGTTAACAGAGTAAAACATTTTTAATGAGTCAACTCACTTAATTTACTAATTTATGACAGGTCATATTGAATTATAAAGTTCCTCATCAAAAGATAGGGCGAGCTGAATTAACTTGTTTTAACTTAATCCGTATTGAGTCAATATGTGTGAGCAGTTAATCCGTATGAACTAAGTTGATTCCCTTTTACACCTTCTACCCAAAATAACCAAGAGATATAACCTTGTACACAAAATAAATAATTAAAAAATAGAAAGCCAATTAAAAACTCTACATTTAGAACATAGAATGATGAAGACTTAAAGAATTGTATTCCTTTTTCTCTATTCCTTTTTTACAATGTACTATATTGAAGGAAAGAAAATCGAAGAAATACCATATTTGGGACGACAAATTTGTAGCGATTTTCATTTTTCAGCTTTCCTCCTTGTTGTCCTAACTTTTACAACTTCCATTATAAACTGAACTGAAAATTTCCATTAGCCTCATCATGGAGATTTTACATGTAAAAGATAGTATTGTGTATTGAGTAACCACGAAATATTTTCAATCTCGATAAATATTTTTTATGAACATTTTCAATGGACAATCATAGTTAGTATATATATGGATTATATGAACAAAACTATAACAAATAACATCTTTCGAAAGCATAATCGAGTATTTATTACAACATAATTGATTATATGGTGTAGTCGATTATGATTATGTTAAAGTTATATATAATAAAATATTAATAATATTATAAAAATAATATGATAAATACCAAAATATTAAATAAAAATAAATTTATGTAACAATAAATTATATTATTAAAAAAATATTAATAATAAATATGAAATAAAACAATAATAATAATAATAATAATAATAATATAAATAAATTTGTATAATAATATTAATAGTAAATATATAAATAATAGTCAATAACATTGGGGGAAAGTATAATCAATTATTTATTCAATATAATCAAATATGTTGTTTTAGTAAGTTGAAGAAGACTTTTTATTATGTTGGTATAATCGATTATGAATATGTTAATGTTATGTAATATAATGAAATAATAATAATAATAATAATAATAATAACATTTTAATAATATTAAAATAATAATAATAATAACTAAAATATTAAATAAATTTTATTTTTATATAATAATAAATAATAATATTAAAAATAGTAATAATATAAATGTTAAATGAAAAATAATAAATAATAATATAAATAAATTTATATAGTAAATAATAATATTAATAAAATAATAATAACAATGGAAAATAATATATATCATTAATAATAACAATAATAAAAATAAATATATATAATAACAATAATAAATAATAATATCAATAATAATAAATATAAAAAATTAATATTACAAAATTATAATTAGTTAATATTTGTTTATTTATAATAATATAATAATAATTAGGATGATTTCATTATTTTATAAATATATTACTTTATAATTTTTCTAAAATTTATTATATCAATCAAAATCATAAATCCTAAACTTTCATAAACTTCGTCTTTATTTTTCATCTTCTTCTTAATTCGAATCATCACACTTTTCAAATTCTTTCTTTCCTTCTTTATTCTCTCAAAACTTCACTTTCCCCATTCCAGTGACACGGTTTGAGAGAAAATAATTGTTTATGTAACTTTGAGGCATAAAACCCAATTGTATTTAAAGCCTATTCTTATTTTAATATTAAGTTATCTCAACCATATTTCAATTAGTCTTATTTTTCATCAAACTGCTAATTTCATAAATTCTAGCTCATTAAAGTTTATTTTTTAAAAATAGATATGAAAACGCGATTCGTGATTTTCTATTTGAAATTTTGATCATTATTTTTCTATTACCTAGTATTATTATTTATTTGAAATTATTCATTTACAACTTGATTTTAGGTTTATTTTTTTAATCCTAAACACAATGGACATTTAAGTGTTCTACTGATTTATCAAGTCTTTATTGATGCATATGAAACTTAATTTACTTATAATTCAAAGTACATCCAATACTGCTAAAAGTTAAATTAAAATTAAGGATAATTTAAATATATTTTTTTAACTATATTTAAAATACTTTTTAAAATAAAATTATCAATTAAGTTCTAAATTTCAAAAAGAGATAATATATCATTATTATCTTAGCGAACTTGAAATTAGAAGAGAAAATTTAAACTTGACATTATATAAGAACTTGAAAGTACTAAAAATCAAAGTATATGGATGTAAAATCTCTTTGAAAAACTCAAAAAATTACATCTTAAAAGTGAAATGAAAAGATGAAACTATAGAAAGTCCCCACTATAACGCTGAAAATAGAGTTGACGAACGAGATTTTTAAGATTTGGAACCAATTTATTTGAAGAAACACTAAAGCTCGAATTGGACTAGGTATTTGTCACGAACTTTACTTTTTGGTAAGACTTGCCAATTACAAAAGTCGTACGTGATAATTAATATATTAAAAACTCTTGTTCATACTAATGTTTACAACTTGATTCGTGTATTTCTAAATAGGTGTAACTCGTTGACTGAGTATTGAAATAGTATCTCGCGTTGATAAGTCTACTAAAAAGAGTAAGATTCAAAGATAAAAGATAAGAGTTACCAATACTACGTTGAAGATAAGGTCTTCTGACACTGAAAATTTGTTACAAGCTTATAGTGGCTTTTCACCGTTACGACTTTATATTTATAATCACTATAATATATCTAAACCACTCATAGTGTGTAATATTCTTAATTATTTTTATGTTTGTAATTTATATTTCAAGCACTTTAATATTTTTCTTTTATAATTTTGAAAATATATTTTGATGACCATTATTTCTTTTTAATTTTATTTTCAGTAATGTACTTCCTTTCACTTTAATAGTTTTTCATTATATTTTGTACACTTTAAAAACTTACTGGACGCTTTATTCACTTTTTAAAGAAGGAAATGAAATTTCGTCTTAAATATAAAACATGCATTTTAAAACATCGTATACATGTATAGTTAGGAGTGAAAAAAAAATTGAACAAGAATAAAAAAGTAACAATAAACAATATAGGAATATATAAAAAAACAAAATAATTAAATACAGTTTATAGGAAAATATAAAGAATGAAATACATATAAATATCTAAAATCTAAACCAACCTATATTAAAATATAGAAAAATGACAAACTTGTTTTGAGAGCAATCGTTTTCTAAATCCAATCGTGCATGCCAAACCAAACTCTCAATAAATATATATGAGGATAAAGGTGAAGAAAATGAGATTTTCACGAAGTCATTCGATCCTAAAAAATGAAAATGTTATAGGTGAGTCTTATTGCTTCGTCAACAAAACGCATAAAATTATTTGAAAAGTCGCATATAAGAACCACAAGTTTGATTATCTAACTATCCTTGCTCGTAACTTAAATTGTTTTATATATCCATTCTTTGAATATTTTTTCATTGGTCAACTTCCACTACAACTCCTGGAACTTAAAGGTTTTACACAATTTAAGTTTAGTAAATAGTTGGCACCCTACTACCATGCATGGCGCCTCAAGGCTTTAGAGTCCTAAAACCAATAAAAAAATAAGATCTTTTTTAAATTAATAAAATAATTATAATTATGATATTTTTATTTAAAATTTTTTTAAGCTTTTTGTGATATAAAATTATCTATTAAATTATCATAATTAATTTTATTTAAAAAATCTTTTTTCAATAGACAATAAAACTAATCCATTTAATCTTTGTTGACATTGTTGATCTTAAATAAGATTTTACTAGTTTAAGTTCTGAAAAACTCCTTTCAGTTGAAGCAATTGATACTGAAATTGTTACATTATTCTATATGTTATATATGTATTTGAAAAAAAATTTATTCTTTTTATATAATTAAGAATGTCAATTGGTTTATCATTTTCCAATTCTATAATCTCCTTTAAGATATTTAATTCTGAAAATAAATCTAAGCCATCAAGATCCAATAAATTATCATGTTTCAAATACTTTTTCAAGGTTTAAGCATTTTTCTTTCAAAAGTACACAACCTAATAACTTTAAATGTTTAATACTAAATAAAAAACCAAAAATATCTTCATATATTTTAAATTGTTCAAATCTATTTTGGAGTTTGGCAATTGCTTTATCTATATACAATATATAAAAAAAATAAAAATAATCAATTTTAAATGACTCTTGAGGTGATTTAATAACTTCATTCTCAATATTTTTTTTTTACAACTCAGGCTCTACATCCATTTCAAAAGCAATTTCAAATAAATGCATTTTCAAATCTATTTTCTCTATATGTTTCAAAAGGTGAAAGAAGACCTTTTAATTGTTCAATGGCCATATTAATACACATATCTTTTGATTGTAAATTTTTACTACCCGAGTTAACTGCAAATTATATCATCACACTGAACATAACTTATAAGTATATAAAATAAGTCTAAGTTAAAAAGATAAACCATGTTTGTCTCATATCTCCTATTATGTTATTATATTTATCTTTCGATCCTGTCCTTTGGTATGTCTTTAAATATAACTTGTAACTTCTAAATTCTCTTTCTTAAATCTACACAAATTATTTTAAGATTAATTAAACAATAATGAAAAATAAAAATAAAAAAATTAGGATCAATTCATCAATCTCATGTTATTTTTACCTAGTATTAATGTCCTCAAAAGAGCCAAAGTGAACACAAACTCTTCCTCAATCAATCTATTGCTCAAAGTCTCCAAGTAAAGACAAACGCATAAATGCATAGTATAGAATAATGAAATATGAAATGAAAGAAATTTTAAATTGAAAACAAGTTAAAATAATATTATGGAAGGAACAAAAGAGACATAGGAAGAAAGGAGATAAGTGAAGAAAGAAGGAGAGAAGTGGAAGAAGAGTGAGACAATGATAGGACATATCAAGAGAGATGATATCAATGGGTTAGAATATAGGAAATAGATAAATTAGAAAGTTTTGTTTTGAGAGATTCCTTGACTGTTCAAATTTTCTTAGAGATAAATTAGAAAGTTTTGATACAAAGATTTTTTTTTTCTTGACTGTTCAATTTTTTTTAATATTATTAATTTATTATAAGAAAGTTTCAAGAATATTATTCATTAAATAATATTTATAGTAACAATCTAAATTTAAAGCCATTAAATAATATATTTATAGCACTAATGTAAACTTAAAGTCAGTTAAAATATTAAAATTTTTAATTAAAATTTTGTTAGTATAATTTTAAAATTAAATATTTTTTATTTTATAATAATATGTGAGTATTAAATTTTTTTGAGGCCTTGAGACCTAAAGCATATTAAATTTTGTTGGGACCTTTGTGGCTTTGAGGCCTAAAGCATATTAAATCTTTTTGAGACCTTTGAGACCTTGAGACCTAAAGCGGTTGCTTTACTTGCTTGACAGGTTCTTTTACCTGCTTGACAGGTTCTTATAAATGAATAATGACATTGCAATTTTTGTTAGATTTGTTGAGTTGGTTATTGAAAAATATATAACACCTTAGATTTCATTTTATGATCCTTTATCAGGTATCGTATATTTATATTACTGAAAAAAACGTTAGTATAACTTACTGTCAAATTTTATAGATAATATAAGAAATTTATAGGTAAAATAAAGTTATCTATGAATTACATATAAAAAAATTCGTCGTTAAATTAGACAGAGATAATTATTACTTACAAATTTTTGAAATCAGTAGATAAATTTATATGTTAATATTTATATATAATTATATGCGGATTTATTCATAAATATCTAATTTCTACCAATTTATCCGTATATAGTTTAATACATATAGATCCTGTAGGTAAACTAAGTGTAGCAAACAGCTATTGCAGTTAGATGGAATTTCCCTTTTTCTACAAAACAAATATACAATCTTAGATATAGACATTCAAAGTCATGATTAAACTTTAAAATTAAAATAAATTGAAGTGTAATTTAAAGTAATAATTTAGTAAATGTGCAGAAATTAAAGTAGAAAAAATCAAACTAATACAATTCATACATAATACATTTGAGCCATATAAAAAGAAAAAAAGAAAAAAACATCTCACCAATAAAAATCCGATATATAAAAAACATTTAACTAATATTGCCTAAAAATTTAATAATCACTATAAATAGCAGATGAATTATGTTGTTGATCATAATCATCACCTTATACATAGTTATTATCTTCATTCTGTTATTATTTAATAAGTGGTTCACCAAAAATATTTTTTGCAATCGGTATTGCTCAAGCCGGTAGATATTAAAGGAGTAAATTGAAATTAGAAACTCATTGAATGTGTTCTTCACTACTGGCCAAATCATCACTAGTTACTAGCTGTCTAATACAATCCTCTTCGTACATCAGCATAAAAACAGACATTGACAACTAAATTCTAGTGAAAAAAAGACACAAAAAATAAAACTACCATAATGAAACTTTTTTTGTTTGCAGTTCTCACAAACTATATCTTTGAACACAATTACAACATCACATTTGTATCACACTAAAAAAATTGAATTTTAACAACTATCAAAATTAATCAAAAATCAGTCACTAAATATAATAATAACTGAAATAACGACTGAAAATGAATAATGATCAAAACTATAATCATTAATTTAGAGACCGATTTTCTTTTATAGTAATTTAATAATCGAATACGTGATAATAATCAACTTTTAATCTTTCCTAACCAAGTGCTAGTTAAATATTTAATAAAATTTGAAATCTTTAATATTTATTTATTTATAAATTTTAGTTATATTTTTTAATATTATTTAATTATTATAATTTTTTAAGTATCCGTTTGATATAGATAGATACATGATTACACCGTAAATAATATTTTAATTAACTTACCACCGATCCGACTTTAAAAACTTAAAAAAAATATTAGTGTCAAGTTTATAATCTAATAAAAATTTCTGGTATTAATTATTTATACGCTAATACACACATTTCTATCATAGATAGAAAAAAGTAATATGTTAAGGTGAACTGCATAGAAGCAGGTGAAATCTGAATATTTTTTTCTTTGGACCAGACAACGAGACTAGCTTTCCTTTTTTCGGAGATTCTTATTTTGTTTTTTTAGGAGACAGAAGTAGCTAATCTCAGTTTCAACTACAAATAATGTCCAAAACCATATTGTACCAAATGAGTAACACCAATGGTATTATTAAGGCTTTTTGCATTAAAATGATATACTTTTACGTAGTAGAATGGACATATATATATATATATATATATATATATATATATATATATATATATATATATATATATATATATATAAAGTATCACTTAAAATATTTTTTCGTAGATAAATTTAAATTATCTATAACTTTTAGATATTATCTAGAAATTTTGGTTGTACGTAATAACACGTAAGTGTAAAACAATTATGAATAGAGTTTTGAAATATGAGAAAATGGTGTTTTTATGATATTATAATGAATTTTAGAAAACGAATTTCGGAAAATTATATATGCATAAAAAGTAGAAAATCACAATCAAAGAAATTATTTTTTTACCAGAAAAAAATATATTAGACAAGTATATGCTTTTATCAAACCATCTAAATCTCCAAATTTAATAACAGATCTTTAGACAGAATTTACACCTCCATCTAGGTCCTACCAGAATTAAATAAATCTTCGGTACATACCTACCTATTCTATTAAACACTTTCCTACACTAACATCCATCTAGATCCTACCAGAATTAAACAAATATTCCGTACACTAACATCCATCTAGATCCTACCAGAATTAAACAAATATTCCGTACACTAACATCCATCTAGATCCTACCAGAATTAAACAAATATTCCGTACATACCGATTCTACTAAACACTTTCCTATACTAATATGACTATAGCTATTGTCTCATTATGACATTATAAAAAATAATAATAATACTTACTCCCTTTTAGAAGGTTGTTTGCAAAAGAATTAAAATGATTGATGCTGCCATTTCACTTGATTATACACGTGGTAATGTTATTTTAACATCACTACGTGGCAATAAGTTTATTTGACACTGTTTGTGTTAAAAAAAATATAATATTTTATTTATTATAGATAGGAGATATAAAATATATATTATTTTAGATTAAACAAAATTATTTTTAATATTTTTGTATCTTCTTATTATTTGACTTTGTAGATTGTGTTTTGTTTTTTTTATTATTTTTTTCCATCCTGCTTCGTCTTTTATAGTTCATTATTATTGATGTTTCGTTAGTTGTGGTGAGCTGTTTCTTTCGATTTGATCGTTATTGTTCTTAAACTGTGGATTGATTGATTTTATAAGAAAAGTATGTACGTTATGGGTAAACTCTAAAAAACAAATGTTTTGAAAGCTTTATGCGTTTTTGATTTCAGTGATCAAGGTTTGGTGTCATGACTGAGTTTAGTTAAGGCTTTTTTTTTTGTTTTGGTGGGTTGGATTTTAGAAGCGTATTATTATAAAATGAAAATAGCCATAATGTGTCAATTACCAAAAACCTCTTCACATACCTGCTCACATATTGTCCAATAATTTACTAGTGGTAACCTAAAGTATTTTATTTATGTCAATGACTTTAATAAGTATATAAACTGAGAAAATCTTTAAAAACACTTAGAAGGAAAAAAATAAGTTAACAATGAAAGAAGATTTTGAAATGTACTCCATGATGAAGATAAATTGGGGATGCATGTGTTAATTATCAAAATGTATTCACATATTATTACATAATTAATCATAATCACAATTATTTCACTTATGTCAATGACGTGTACATGCACAGAAATGAATTAAGAGAGTCTTTAAAAACACTTAGAAGAGCAAAATAAGTTAATAGTGGAAGAAGACTTTGAAATGTACTTCATGATGTGGGTAGAGTAGGGATACATGTATCAATTACCAAAACTTCCTCACATGTTGTCACATAATTGATCATTGGTAACATGCATCCCCACTTTACCCACATGAAGTGCATTTCAAAGTCTTTTTCAACTGTTAATTTATTTTACCCTTCTAAGTGCTTTTAAATACTTTTTCAGTTTATTCCTGTTATTGTAAAAGTCATTGACATAAAATTGTGGTTACGATTAATTATGTGACAACATGTGAGCACGTTTTGGTAATTGACACATGCATCCCCAATTTATCCAAATCATGGAGTGCATTTCAAAATCTTCTTTCACTGATAACTTATTTTCTCCTTATAAGTGTTTCTAATTATTTTCCCTTTATAAGTGTTTCTAATTATTTTCTCCTTATAAGTGTTTCTAAAGACTTTCTCAATTCATTTATGTGCTTATAAAAGTCATTAACATAAATAAAATACTTGTGGTTACCACTAATCAATTATGTGACTAACATGTGAGCAGGTTTTGGTAACTGACACATTGGACTTTACCCAAATCATGGAGTATTTCAAAGTCTTCTTCTACTGTTAACTTATTTTATGTTCTAAGTGTTTTTTTAAGACTTCTTCAATTCATTTTTATGCTTCTAAAAGTCATGACATAAATGAAATAAGGAGGAAGTGTTAACATTTTGCTACGCTTTTACCTAAAAAGGATCAGAGTATGGCACATTTGATTTTTTACTTTACAATGATACAACTCTAAAACCTAACCTACCAAGAAAGAAAAACCCTAAACCCAACCATAACGCCAAACCCTGATTAATGAAATCAAAAACACATAAAGCTTCCAAAAAAAATGTTATTTTAGGTTTACCCATAATACATATTTTTCTTCCAAATGTAAAATCAATCCACAACTCAAGAACAATAACGACCAAATTGAAAGAAATTATTCTCCACAACTAACTAAACATCAACAACAATGAACCACGAACGATGAAGTAGGAAAATAAAAACAATAAAAAAAATAAAAGAGAAAACACAATCTACAAAAACGAATAACGGATAGACGGAGAAATATTAAAAACACATTTTTTCAATTCAAAATAATATTTATCCCACCTCTTAAACCTACAATCAATAAAATATTATTTTTTTACACATAAACGGTATCTATGTGACGTGTTGCTACATAATAGTGTTAAAATAATATTACTTTTATCCAGATGTGTTCTAAAACTATATATTCCTATGAATTACAGTGCCATAATAAGGAAATGTGGTGCTCACAAGAACTTTCTTATGGTTGTCTTTCAGGATCTAAACTCCTGATTAAAAATTTAAAATTTCTAGCAAAATACTACATTTTCCGCTTAAGTTCAGATTAACATGTAATTATTCAAAAATATGATGCAGGGATTCAAACAGAGTATAATACTGAAACATATATATCAAAGGTGAAACATGCACTAGTGCATCAATGATAACTAGGCGAGATGAGTTGGTTGAGGAAGAAAAAATCATGGTAATAGTATAGTTTGCATGGCAGCTTCCCTGGTGAAAAGTAAATAAAAGAAAGTGTATGAGTGTGGAAAAGGAACAATGCAAATGAGTAAAAGTGAAAGCGAGAACAAAATTATATATACGAGAAAGAGTGAGATTGTGGAGCATACTATCTTTGAAAAGCAGAAGGGTAACAACCTGTGAAAAATGATGTTGACAACTGAATCAAAGTTTATCTCAAATTGTCAGGTGCTCAAGACATACTTGAAGCTTTAAAAAAATGGTTAGCACCATTTATCTATATTAAGAAAATATTGCATGGACCACCTCAAATTATTTATTATCTAGAATAGAAAGAACGATAGGTAATGTCAAATATAATAAAAGGAAAAAATATATGATGAGTATTGAAAGGCTATACATAAGTTAAGAGTGTCCATGCATCACCACCTCACAGATAACAGATAAATTATCGTAGAAAAATAGAAAAATAAAAAAGATACTTTGAGGAAAACAAAACACGAGACATAGCGAACCAAAACTAACTTTTAAGATAGGAAATAGATGAGAAGGCGAAATGATAGATCATGGTACCAAAACGAAAGGAAAAGTCTTAGCAGGCCTCAGATAATTGGACACGTCATTATCAAAGATAAGATTATCAGCCAATGTCGGCAATATCAATACATCACTGGCCACACCCACGATCAAATTTATCCCCAGTATTCAGATGATAAAAAGTAATTTTCAAAACGAAAGAGAACAAAGCTTTTAAGTCTATTAAAGTTGAGCTTGAATTAATGTTAAGTAATCATAACATAGTTACAGAAATTCACCTTACTGCGAGAACCACATTTTGAATGCTCATCAAAACAAGACATGTCATAACAACGTTAAATTGTAATCACTACCTACACGAACCACGTATGGTGACTAATCAGCGTACATGATGATCTCTCTGAATGGTAGCAAAGAAGAGAGAAAATGAAAACAGACACTGATGATCAGCGAGCAAGGCACAGATGAATTGCCACTCAACAGCGAAGATACAGACAACACTGATGACATCTGAATTTATAGGAAGTAATTTTGAAGTGTCAAAGTGAGAATAAGAGTCTTCTCTTGATGGACAAGCAAAATATTTGTGGTTGTGTGGCCGCCTCGTGTACTTTTCAAACCAAACAGATATGGAGAGCTTCTTAGCAGCCTTTTACTTTTCTAGCAAACTCACGAGTGCGTGCGTGCCATGCAAGAAAAATTTTAAATAAAACTTATAGCTTATTTTTAAGAATATAAAAAGTTATCCATTTTCAAATTAACATCAATCTTAATTTAATTGTTATAAAATTATAAGTGATTATTTAACCTGTTTGTCAGTGACATACACTATTTTTAATTTTTAATTTTTTTATAAATTCATTATATACAATAACTTACAATTAAATGACTTTATAAAAATACTTTTAGCCTTATATCGTAAATTTCAATATCTTTTATATAATATAAATTATTAGTATTATAATATTTTTTATTAATATAAGACATTACAAGAAAACTTATAAATAATTATAAAAAATTTCGTTAATTAAAAAATCAATTCAAAAGAACGTCAGCCAAATTTACTCCAAATTGTCAAAAAAACAAAATAAAAAAGTAACGTTGACCAAATTGACACAAAATTTTTTCAAAAAAATATCACTCAAATCGACGTATTTTTTTTTAATTAAATATAACATAAAATGTGCATTAAAACTGATACTAGAAAAAAAAATTTAATTAAATAAAAAGGAAGTGTCGGCTTAATCAACACTATAATGTACAAATAAAAAAATATAAAAATCGTTAAAATGATAAAAAAATCATTCTTTTAATTAAATAAATAAAAAAGCGTAAACTTATAAAATATATTAATAATTAAACACAACAATCAGAATAAAAAATTATTTAAATTATTAGCGATAATTATTTTTTTAGAAAATAATAAATTTAATAATGAGAAAAATAAATTATCATAAAATATTTTTTAAAATATATAAAATAATACAAATTTGATTGTAAGTGTTCTAATTGAATTTTTAAAAAATTGTAGTATTTTATATAAAATCTTAAATAAGAATTCTTAAGATTTAATTAAAAATATGTAAAATTATTTAAAAAGAATAAAAAATAAGATAGATATAATTTTGTAAAAAACAAAAATTTAAAGATATTAAGAAAAATGAAAAATAAGTTTAAATAAATTTAGTAAATATATATATATATATATATATATATATATAAAAAAATATAAAT
>Ga0209700_105694_pt1 | contig 20571 bp, 7 predicted proteins | sample SiratroredBW_FD_187528 | JGI IMG/M metagenome (GOLD analysis project Ga0209700, IMG submission 187528) | Root nodule microbial communities of legume samples collected from California, USA - Siratro red BW (SPAdes) (version 2) | ecosystem: Host-associated > Plants > Roots > Nodule | place: USA...
AAAATATATATATATATATATATATATATATATATATATATATATATATATATATATATATATATATATATATAGTATACTCTTAACATAAATTGTGCATTTTATATTTGATGAATTTATAGAGCTATCGATTTGAGGTGAAAGACCAATTTTTTTTTATTATATAGTCTTCTAATTCAAAATAATTCATGATATTGTATGTCCTAGGCGACCAAGCATCATAGAGAAAATTGGAATCCTTGAAGTTTCTTCTTTAAGGACCACGTTGTTGGAAGATGGAAAGGGGTTTGATATAATCCATATATTGATAAGTGCAATTATTTCTCATACCTACACATAATCATAGTGTCTGAAATTGGGGCATACAATCATCTTCTCCTTGACAATTTCTGATCCATCACATGCCACCTAATTAAAGTTGGTTCTATGTATTTATGTGACCATTATACAAATTAGAAATGCTTGGTTAAATCAGTCTTTTGCCTATGTATGGCTAAATGTAACACTATCAAAATTGGAGAATATTTTTCTATGAAAACGACATGGAAAATTCTTTATACATAAGAGAAAGAAAGGAAAAGAAAGGAAAAGAGGAAGAAGGGTTTTTTTCATGGGACAGAGCGAAGAATGTGATTTTGGGGACAAGGACAAGGATTCAAACAAACATAAACGTCATTTCTACGCACGAAAAAGAATTCTCAGAATCTTTCATTTGCTGAAAATCAATGGTTTACTTGCTTTGAACATTGATGCCTATATTGAGATGTTCGTTGTTAATTTCCTTGGAAAGCATCAGATTATTTCAGTAATCATATACATGAGTTAAAAAAATTATATAAATTTTTTGAGAAAAAATAGTGAAAAAAAAACTTTGAATATATGGAAGAAGTAGTAGGAATAACATATTCAAAACATCACATTATACATGAACATGAAATTTGTTAGAATGTGTACATGTTTAAAAGTACTAGCTCTAGAAGAAGGAAGTTTAAATAAAAATGTAGGATATGTATATTCATTTCTTAGTTGGTTAGTCCTAGTCTTAGAAAGTTATTTTGATAATTGAACTTGACTTGTTTTTGTGGAGCATATAAAAAGTAAATACTAAGATCAACAGGTGAAATCATCATTTTATAAAAAATTCATTTTAGCTAATTTTTTGTGAGTCTTGTTATTATGTATTTATGTCTAACTCTAATATAGTTTCATTATTTTAATTTTAACATTGCAATATTTTCTATTTTGTTTTATTAGTGAGGTATTTAAGTCAAGATAGAATACTTTAGAAAATATATTTGTTTCATAAATTTTTGTAGATGAAGCTAAATGAAAAGATTTATATGTCTAAGTTTAAAGTTAGAGTGATAATATACTAAAATTGTAATGCAAAGATTAAACTAATAATTACGATCATTCAACACATAATGTGTTGGTAGTCTTATAACAACATGTTTATATTCAAATATTAGTTATTTTTTATAAGAATTTTGAGTTGTTTGTATTTTTTGTGAAAAATTGGTTAGACACAACATTTTTACAAGTTTGTTCTATTTTATTGGATTTAACCTTAGTTTATACTAAGAATATTTTGTATAAGATTGAAACATCCCTTTTATTTTCTATTTATATTATTTTTTATTACCGATAAAAAAATAATTCAATAATAATTTTACAGTGGATAATCACTAGAATCAATAACATCATCTAAAATATGTTTTTTTTATCATATTTGACCTAATTAAATTTTATAATCTAAAATTTGTATTATCCTTATATATGAAAATGAGAATGGAGACGTGTTTTGTCCAAATAAATGAGACACATGTGTCTCATATCCAGAAAACAAAGCTAGCTAGGGTAGTATATATGTTAAGAATGGCTAGTAAAAGTAAGTTAGAGAAAAACTTATTTTACTCCATTTTTTTGTCTTACATTTGCCCTACGTGGTTTACTTAATTCACAGTGAATTAGTGATACCAATTAATGCATAACGTAGGACCACACCATGCACAGCAATGTTGTGATCATAGTTCACAGCCGTGAGTTGTGAAGCACAAGTCAAAATCCAAACAGCACTAGCCAATTGATGATTATTCTTAGGTGAGGGACCACAATTAGAAAATACATGAGGAGTTGAAGAAGGTGAAGATGCCAATCATCAATGCAATACTCCTACCATTAATGGAAACCAAGAAAATTCATTTGTCAAAATATTTTACAAAGAGATCAACACTTTAGCATGGGAATGATTTTGGTAGGGATAACAATGTGTACTGTGTGGGTACGACTAAACAATGTGTTAACGTCACTAAAATACTTTTGCATTTTCTTCCGATTCATCAACCACACAATTAGTTAGTTGGGGTATACTTGCAACATTGCAACCCTAATTCTTCGTTCTTTTTGTTGGTTGGAATCATAAAAGGAAACTAAAAATAACTATGATGAAAGATATTTTGGAGATTTTTTCGAAAAAAAATTACACAATAATAAACCTTATTAGGATTTTGACTTTCAACAATAGATCCATATATAATATATAATAATGTAAGGAGTAAAGTATTTTTATTAATCACGTCCAGAAGAATATTTGTCTTCCATGGTGTATCTGTTTATTTTTGTCTCATAAAATGTCTTTAATTTAAGTGGAAAAATATTTGTAAAAGATATTTTAAAGCTCAAGTAAGTATTTGAATATTGTAACTGGAGTTATAAAAATGTTTTACATACTTTTTCACATTGGTCCTGCTCACTTATTTATAGGAAGCAATTGACACTATTTTAATATGATTGGTTCAAACACGATCACGTATCAACTTTTATACAGACTACTGTTGTCATGAGTTGTCTATAACCTGACGTCTCAATAATTATCTCTGAGTGACTAAAAAATTTAAACAAACAAAATATCGATTAGAACTATAAATATAGAAACAAATATGTTATTCCAAGTTTTTTTTTTACATACACACAAAATCAGAATGGTGTGATTTAAATAAACTAAATCTGATCATGTAATTATGACGTGTTTGATTTATAGTATTCACATCTCAAATATAATTCTTTCATCATGGAATTCCCAAACACGTTCTTAAGAATTAGGAATATTTTATGTTTCATATGTAAGACATACTGTTATAAAAACCCGTGAACATCAGTTGCAATTATCCCACCCAAAAGATAAAATTTTCTTCTTCACATAGTCATATCTCAAACACCTCAACTTCCTTTTTTTTTTTTCTTCTTCTCATATTTGTCCAATAGAATCAATCACTTTTAATTTTTAAAATAATCATTTTTTGACTAACCCAACATGTATTTATTTAAAGTTTTTAAAATAAAACTTTCACTTTTACTTAAAACCTAACATGAAAAGCATATATAAAATAATAATATTGTAGTTGATGTAAGTAAAGGGCCTCCATACGAGCGAGACTGAACCAGCCCAATAATGTTATGGGCCTCTTTCTTTTGCTCCTGCACCTCCATTCTTTTCTTCATGTATCCTTGTAATTTGAAAAAAATATTCAAATACTTTTCTAAAAAAAATTATTTTAAATTATAAAATCTAGTATATAATATTTTTATATCTCGAATTATACTGTCTAGTATAAAAAAATTGTATTTTAAATTATATAATTTAAAATATAATTTTTTATAGTAGAATTTATATTTTAGACCGTTTAATCAAAAATAGAAAAAAAAAATATCTTGAAAAAAATAAGAAAATTAAAGGATAAAATCTTAATTTGCGCAGTGAGAAAATATGTTTAAAGATTATGGGATAACTATTCAATAAATACGTTAGAATAAACTTAAATTTTAAATTTAATTTAATCTTAAATCGATTTATAAGTTAAGATTTGTATCAACATGTATTATTGAAAAATATTATCTCTATTTCACTCCAATATCATGACATTTTAGCTCTTCTTGTACTTTGCTTATTTCAGACTTATTTTGTTGAAATATTTTCTATATTGTTATATTGTTTTGTACTTTTGAAAGTTCTTATTTTTTTACAAAATATTAAACATGAAAATGTTAAAAAATAAAAAACAACGTTATTTATTCTTTCGTGTTTGTTCCTTGCAGATCAGCAATTGAGTTTTGCTAAAACAAACCTGAATACGTTAAATCTGATACATTAATCTGATACGTTAAATCTTATTTATTTATTCAATAAATACATTCATGTAATAGTTACTTTCCCTAACATTTTTATTGTAATTAAAAAGTAACAGAATATGTTATTTTTACTTTTTCAGGCACCAGTGCAGGTTAATTTATGTTAGTACCATTTTTTTCATGATGAGCTGAGCTTTTCAGGTGAAGTAATTAACTTGCTTTGGTTTAGTTGAAAACCAAAAATAGTGGGTCGTTCTATGTTTGGTTGATTAAGGAACTGCTTCTCTGGTTCATTATCATGGCATGAAATGGCATCCACCAATTTCTTATCCATTTTATGTATGAGTTATGGAAATATTATGGTTGTAAACTTGGGCTCATTAATGATATTTCTGAATAAAAACAAACCCCTACATATGATTGCTCAGTTCTTGTTGTTTATGTTATCATCTAATCAGAAATGGACTTTTAGTTCAGTAATCTGCATAATGAAAGATTTTTGGATTAAAGAATTATTGATATTACCCAAATGAAGCTTCAGTTCTGACAGAAGAATAGCACTAGCAATATCTAATAAAGCACTACAACATCTCTGAGTTTTTGTCCTATTTTCAATGTTATGTTAGCTATTTTTCTTATCTTAACATTTAAATGTTATGGTTTCTGAATTTATGATTTGTGATCATAACTGACCATCGGATAAATGTAATTGCAATTTCAAGCTTTGAAATAACAAATACCAAGCAAAATGGATACAATATTCTTGTTTGGTTCATGTATGGACATGATTGCTTTTTTGAAACTTTTTGTGTGTCATATTTTGCTTTAGTCATATTAAATCCTCGTTCCTGATTTTATGCGAAGTTATCCAATAATGAAATGATCAGTGCCTAATCTTTTTTTTTTTTTTTCTGTAAAAGAAAAATGGAACGTTAATATATCTCTTAACGGTGTTCCATCTTACAAAAACCTTTTTTTTTTTGTTATCATAAAAAGGCATATTACGCGTTTGAAAACGCTATGAAGAGACAACAATTACTAATATCGAATTAACGTTGTTCGAACATGAAATTTCAACGCTCTTAACTTCTTCTCTTTTTATCTTTTTTCTTATCTATATAGAAAGCGTGATTATGTGTATATTCTAAGAGATAGAAGCGTGTTGGAGTCATTTATAACAAAAGTTCAATACTCTTACGCAATTAAACAAAGTTTTTTGGCATAATATGAATATAATTAATTTAACTATTAAAATTCACGCACATACAATACTATAGTAGTTATTTATATTTCAAATTATATTAATTTTAAATGAAACCATTTCATTATGTGTTAATTAGTTTTTAAATTATTTGAATGTTTATAGACTCAAATGTTTTTAATAAAATCAATTTAAAGAAATTCAACATTCGCAAAAAGTAAGGCCTTGTTGGGTATGTAATTGAAAATAATTTTAGGTGGGTGGAAACCAGTTGGTGGTGTTCCGTATGATAGACTTAAAGAATAATTAATTTAAAATCGGTGATGTTGAGTATATCATTTCTCATTGTTTTTCTATTTCTCTTAAACAAAACACTTTAATTTTTATTTATTTCCACTCATCATTTTTATTTTTTATTCTCTCTTTTCTCTACCAAACAACAAGTTAGAAAGCACAACAAAGGAGCTAATTTCTAACCTTAAATTAAGGTGCCAAGACTAAATTTATGCAAAAATATTATACACCATCAACCATATTTTTATGGTCAAGTCTCATTTCTCACTTTTGCATAAGACAAGCCCTGATACTGATGAAATTTGAATCTGCAACCTGATACAAATTATTCAAACCCCTCACTGTTAACAAGATGGTAGTGACTTAAAGCACATAGCATTGTTGGATATTATTTCAACATATTAGGTGATAAATTTGACCACAGAACAGTAAATACATGTACAAAACTTTGTTATATTATCAGTATACATAATTAAATTCATATGTATACATAGATACACACACCTTATTTCAGAATCTTTAAGAAAAATAGGAAAGAGAAAAAGAAGTAGATTCTCTCGGGACCCTAAAGTTATTAATGTATGGTTTGAATTGAATTGAATTTGATGGGTACTATTTTGTCCTATTCCTTTATACTAAAGGCCGTAGTACTTTTTATGCAACTCTACTGAGACTGGAAAAAAACTATTGAAAGGTGTAGGCACCTTCCTCCGCATACTCTATCATCTTCAACATTTAATGCCACAAAAAGCTTACACTTCAAAAGGTAAGGTATACGGCTAAGGGTAACTCTCGAATATTCACAAAGCCACGTGAAATCCAAAACTTTTTCCATCCTTATATTCCCCATACCCTTTTCTTCCACCTACCTTAATCTTTATTCTCTCTTTCCTCTCTTCACAGAAAAGAAGATTTTTGAATCATCCCACAAGCATTCCTTGCTTCTTTCATTCGTCTGCTACACCACATAATATATACATCACCAAACACTTGCATGCATCCACAACACAACTCACGTCACGTTCCATTCATATCTCTCATTACAATTTAATCTTCCTTCCTAAAACTTGAATCTGCTGCAACATGGTCCTTGGAACAATGGCAAGACATTTGGACACAATAATAGGGTGATCAAATCTTTCTGTATTATGTCATATTCATTACACTCCCACTCATACATTGCTATAATTATCTGCTTTTCAGAATGTTCCGTACAGTACCTCAGAAATTCCATTTATAAAATTCATATTATAGAGATACATTCACCAAAATACGTATTCTGCAACACACACTGTAAATATTGTTTTCCCGTTTTATGTTTTACCCCGTGGTAACAGCTCGCTTTTTGTTTTCTGCATGCCAGGCCTGGAGTGATGCTTCTCTATCCTCTGTAAGTAATTAAATGTCATATCATGCGATTATATATGTATCATTTTCACCCCTCCTGATTACTGCAATTATTGATGAATTAACATTTAATAAAAACTATAAGCATCCTACGCAATGCCATGCATGCACATTTGATCTGATCTATATTACATGATATGACTAATCATTAATTTGTTGGCTTCGAGTAACTATCATAGATACGCATCAATGAGGGCAATTGAAAGCCCTTCAACCTTAGATGATCAACAATGGCTAACGTATTGGGTTCTATACTCCTTCATCACCCTCTTTGAGCTTTCCACTCATAATATCCTATGTTGGTAGGTTAAAGTTGATTTCACTCCAAATTAAACTATATATAGACAGAGTCACAGTAATTTGATGTTATAAATGCAGGTTTCCAATTTGGCCATACCTGAAGCTTGTGTTTTGCATCTGGTTGGTACTGCCAATGTTCAATGGAGCGGCTTACATATATGAAAAATATGTGAGGCAATACATCAAGAATATTGGAAGCTACCGAAGTTCCAATTATCCTGATGAGTACAAGAAGGTCCTTCACATGATGACCTTCGATGCAAGGAATGCAGTTGAACGCTATATCGATAGACATGGCCCTGATGCCTTTGAGAGAGTAATCAGAGCGGTATATATATATATATGTGGTGCTAAAACTGAATTGCTTCATTATAAAGCTCATCTATCTGTGTTTTTAACATTTGTTTCCAACTTCTATATGTGCAGGCTGAAAAAGAAGCAAAGAAGCACTGAGTATCGATTTGGCCAGTTTTGGAATGAAAAGAACGTAAACATGCTCCAATCGATACTTCTTCTGTGTACATTTTCAACATGATTGAGAAGGAGTCTCATATTTATAGTTTAATTAAATCATAACAATTGTAAGCTTGATATAAGCTTTATATGTACCTTCCGTGGTTTAAGAATGCACGTAAGAGCAAACAATTATATGGTTAAATTATATAAGTTTTTCTTTGAAACCTTTGTCTAGAATTCTACTGCAACTATTTATATTCGGTTTTCTCTAAAGTTCTTTCAGCATAACACAGACCCAGAAACTCTTGCTTAATTGGAATGACTGCTGCAACAGTCAAACATATATATATAAGCGATCGCGATAAAGTTTGACGATCGCATAAACCATATAAAATGATTTGATAGTGGGTAATACTTTTCTTCAAAAACTTCACCGTTTTTGTAATAAAATAAACCAGTTCAACCTTTTTCCTTCAACGCTTGGAATAGTAAATAATACTGTTTTGAATCTGACAATGTTTTTAACCAAATAATATTTGAGAGGCAGAAAATAGAAATTGAAACATAAAATAATGCACTGGTAATTATCCTAGACTCTTCCTCCTGTTTCATGTGTACATTCTAAAACGTAAAAACTCCACCCCCTCCTTTATCTTCACTTTTCATACGAAGATACCGTTGGTTATTAGCATCACTTCCAAGTTAGTATGATCTATACGACAAAGAATCAGACAAGAGGATCGACTGCAATACTTTGCCCAGTAGCTTTTTTGCCGGATTTTCATAAAATTTTATTTTTTATTTCGTGTTGCATTAGTAATATAGTAATAGCTGGTGTTGAAGCACCTAAATAACATCTGACACATCATTAGCTCATTTCGACTCACATGAATATGAATTCCGTTTGAACTTAGATTGAATTAGTCAAATTAATTTATTTTTAATATATTTTAAAGATTAAAAGACACAATTCAGTTCAAATTCCCTCACAACTTAAGACAGGAAAGCAACTAAAATTATTTTTCCATCAAAAACAAGTTATTGTGATTAACTTATTTCATATCCAAAGCAGCCTGAAATAAAATCTGAGAAGTTTCTGATGAAAAATAATTAAAGCTAAGATGATAGAATTATTTTTCAGTAACATTTTGCTAGTTCAAATTAATGAGTTAGTATCCAGTGGTTAGGGAACAAATAAAGCCCCAAATTAAAGTTTTATTGAATAGGTTAAGAGAGATGAAGTATTCCCTTATTCTAGGCCGGTCTTTCTTTCCTTTCTTCTGTATAAAGAATAAGCACATCTTTGCCATAGTCATTGAACAGATGCCACGTGGAATACCTGACTGAGGACAGATATGAAACGCGTCATCTTTGGTGACAAAATTCTGTAAAGGGCATAAAACTTCAAAATTGAGAGCTGGATGGAATTATATATCAATTTTCCACCGGTTTCAGCAACCTAGCAATATTGATACATGGACATTCCTGTTATGTTCTCAAATGGATATATACTATGGAGGAGGAATAACAGATATGATAAAATGATGTGACTTACACCTAAAATCAGTATACTTTTGTCAATATTTCTCTGAATTTCTACATCACTATCACTGTCAGTAGTTGCAAGTGAGAATATGGCAGAATAGCTTGTCATCATGATCCATATTTCAAGAGGATTTTAGGATGTGCTTAGCTCTTTTAGGACCAAGTCGGACAGGACCTGATGTTACCATGCCGTCCAGTTTAAAAGAATTCACAGCAGGATACCTTGAAGGATTTAGATTTTGTGCCTCATGCTGACAACACCTACTCCTAGCACTACCCATTTGTGGATCCAGTTCCGGTGCTCTTGTGTTTCGCTGCAATTCCACGCTTGACTTTTCTCCAGTCAACCTAGTCACACGACAGAAGTTTTCTTGCACCTGTATATTCGGTAACTTAGTATGTTTTCTGGAATCCTCAAGATTAGCCACGGCTGTGGGTCTCTTCCTGGCATTCGTGCACGGATGATGTTCATCCAACTTCAATCTGTCAGCGACATTATTTATGTTTCTATTGCCACTATTTATGGTAGAGGGTGTAACTGGAACATGTAGAGGTTGAACAACCGACGCTGGAGAAAGAGGAGTAGTCTGCATGGGTCGCAGAGAAGTCAGATGATTGGAAGGAAAGCGAAGTTCTGCTGAATGATTCACGGATTGCGTAATGAGATTATTTCCCCACAGATTTTGTGGAAAACTTTGACTACTGGAGCCTGAAAATTGCTGGGAGAAGGTCCCTGGAAGCATTTCATCTGTTGAGCTTGACAACCACGATGGTGAACTTCTATAGGGCCTTTGAAACCAAGATGCTTTGGCCTGTTCATTGACAGTGGGCTGCAAGAAAGGAAATCCGAAGGCTGATTTGGCAGCATGGGGATTTTTGTTCCCGTCGTTCAGCTCACCATTGCTTAAACTTGTGGAGTGTCTAAAATTGCCAGGAGGAGGTAGTACCACTGATTGAGAGCTCAATCGGAGAGGTTTAGCTCCAGATATAAATTGCTCTGGGATATCATCCGATGCCCCATTAAATACTGCATACGAAGTAGACTTTGGGGTAATGGGATTGAAAAAAGAACTGGCATTTCTGTTGACTCCATCGCTTCCATTTTGAGATACAGGATTACTTTGCAGATCAATAAACTGTCGAGAAAATCCAGAGTCTGTACCGGTCATCAACATGGTGCTTTGTAGTGCTTGATTGCTTTGAATTTTGGCTGATTGCAATACACCGTCAGCAGATATTTGTAAAGGGGAACAAGATACCCAATCCTGCTTAGAATTTCTTCCCAATAAAGAGTGTTCCAAAGCTGCATATTCAGAATAATTCCTTCTTCTGGATTGCTCATCTGTCCAAACATCTCCGGCAAATTGCTGCACCTCTTGGCTGCTTCTACCAATTGGAACATCCTTACCCATCAACCTCATTGTTGGTTGGCTGGAACTCAGTGAGATATGATCTGAACCTTCTTTCAGAGAAATCAACCCATTTCCATTGTGATTGCGGACCTGGTCAGATTGATTCTTTTCAATGAACGAGTTTTTCTCGAGGTTCAACTTTGAATTAAGAGGCGGGAGATAACACATATCTGAATTAGGTCGGTCAAGATCTTCTCTCTCTCTACTTTGTAACTCGGTGACAGATAATCTAGTTGGATGGTGTGGAAATGGACTAAGACCATCTCTTGGAAATGTCTTCTGAACATGATTCTCATTAACGCTTACATTTTCCTGATTACTTTGATGAAGAATATTGCTAATGGGTAAACCACTTAAAGAACCACGTACTGTACTTGATGTCTCTGACTGGTTCATCCCTAAGTTTCCACTCGAACTGAAATTGATTAGCTCACCATGGGAATTGAGGGGTAAACCAAAAAAACTCGGATCCAAACAGCAATTTTTCACACCTCCTTTATCCCAGCCTGTAAATGGGAATGAGTTATCAATCATATCTGCAGAAAACATGCGAGAAAACTGTCTGTCACCCGAGGCCTCATCACTATTATCCTTATCTCCACAAGTTTGCATTGGAGATTCTGGTTTCTCATTTGCATTATATGAAGCAGAATAAGATGACGAAGGCTCCAGAAATGTCTTCGTATTTTCATTTGAGTCAACAAAACCAACCTGGGGATCATTGAAATGGTCCAACTTTCCACTGTAGCCAAAAGATCCAAATTCACACGCTTGTGTATTTATACCAGACATCTGCTCTTCATGGACTGCCGAAAGTGGTCCAGAAATTTCAGCAAACGGAGAACAATGCAGAGTAGTTCTGTTGCTTCCAAAAAAAAAGTGTGAATTATTACCGTCACAAACTGCCACCTTGGTCAAAAATTCTGATTTCTCTTCTAAGTGTTTTGACTTATCTTGATCGGTACATGGCTTCAAGCAGCTTTGCACGGTATCTTGTTCCAGAGTGTTAGAAAACTGTTTACTTTCAACTATAGGGCAAAACTCCTCTCTCTTCTCTCTGTCTATATTAACAGGAATACGGCCATAATTTCTATTTGGCACCAAACTTGCAGTTTCTTCATCACTTCCAGAGGATTTCTCCTTTACTACTGAAGAAGCTAGGGCATCTGAAGATATGTTGAACATGGCTTCATCAAATGAACTTGTCTTTTTTGGACCAAATATATCATCTTTACCAGAGAATTTAACATGTCTGTCAGAGGTTGGCTCTTCATCATTACAATGGCTTTCTTCAGTACCATTTCGAATATTACTGACACTTGATGTCTTTCCAGAAACATGTTTTAAGTGGCTCTTAAGAATGCCGCCATGAACGGGAGATACTGCTTTTTGTTGCTTTCCAACTGAGCCTAAGTTTTTAACGTGTTGCTTCTTTTCTACCGATATACAATTTAAGCTCAATTTCTTTCTATCGATAGAAGCATCAACCCCATGAAGTGGAACCATTTTACTACCAATTGTAACTTGCAGTTTTCTGGAAGTATTTGGTACATTTTGCACCATTCGTTCGTAAGCATCACCCTGATATAGACAAGAGTGGCAAGATTAACAAAATTGTGGATGTCCTATTATAATGGAATCTGAATAAGATGATTAAGCTTCGTAATGCAAAGTATGAAATACTCGTACACAGAGAATTCACTAAGCACCCCCAATAACATACAAAAACTTGAACATAATAACACATTTTGTAGTTATGTAATTTTTATTACGGAGTTTCCAACAATAAATAAAATGACACCGTCACCCTCCAAAGAAAATAATAATAAAATGCACAAGAGAATTGGCTAACAAATTATATGCAATTTTTCATATCAAGATACAGAAACAACAGAATTTCAGGAATGAAAGAAAAAGAAAATAAATAAGATTACAACAGCATTTCATGCATATGATGCCAAGAACAAGTATGTTTCATAAACTGTCAATATAGAAAACCAGCATTTCATATACTTACGACAATTCCAACCGGCAAATGAGAAAGGACTTAAACAGTCTATGACTGTTTCGACATTACAATTTACAATATTACTCCCAGAACCATAATATCATGTCTGGTTAACTTCATGTCCCCCCCAACCCCCCAACAGTTTACTCAGAGCATTGGTTTTTCATCTTTTCTAATTCTTATTTTGTCCGTCACGAAATAACTTTTGTAAAAGATTGAGAAAACTCGCTCATGCCTATACCTTGTGACTGCATAAGATAAAAAGGGCAGAGACGTTTTCAGATGGAATTTACGGTCAAGGAAAAGTGGATTTAATACGAAAGAACAATTCCATCATGAAAAAATTTCAGGGAAACTACACAACTATATTTCCAGCATTAATTATAAAATCATGATCCATACTTCTGGATAAACAAACTCTTTGATTAAGTGGGAAAAAAAATTAAATCATTATATTGAGTAAAACACTCTAGTGTCATTTCAATAAAAATTTAGTTGGATTGTAACTGCCCCGTCATTCATTTAAAAATACGTCAAAATGTGTGAAAATTGAAATATGTTAAGATCAATACAAAGTTCCTCCAGTGTACCGCGAAAACTTGGAGTAGAAGTTTACAAGATTGGAACAATTGAATTAAGAGCTGAACTTTATCCTTATTTTATCATAATAAGAAATTACCTAAGAACTTCAAAACAAAATTCTTGAATTCGTTCACATTAGTATCAATATTCAGAAGACGGAAACATAGAGATATGTATATGTATATATCATAAATGCTTAGACCATGTGTTTTAGTAGCCATATGACACACTTAAGTACTAAGAAAAACAACCCAACTTTTTGTTATTAATACATCTCTGAAAATGCTCGTAAATTATTTTGAGCTTTATATATTCTCGTACAAATACACTATCATTTTTTTAAGCTTTAGCGAGTAAATGTACATGAAATAACTAAAAATCATACTCGAGATTGGTATAACTATATATATGAAAACCAGCAAGAAGAATGCATGAAAGCTTCAATTTAAAATCTTATTTATTAAAAATAAAATCAATTAAAGTTTTTTTACGTAGTAATCCTAAAATTGATTTTCCTTGATAAACAGAATGTTAAACAAACATTGTATACAAATATTTTTTAAAAAGGAATCTAGTTGCAACTGAGAGCTGGGACATAAAATAATTATATACTAATACTAATAGCAAGATATTAAATATCCTATATTGTAAGACGAAAAACTTTTCAGTTCAGTACCTTCGTAAGTTCTTTTTCTTCATAAGGGAGTATGTTCTTACAAGTTTTCTACTTTGGTTCCCGATTACGCCTCATCATAAAATAAACAAAAATTGTAATGATGACAACCCTATATATTTTGTCACAAATTTTCTCCCTTGTAGAATTCCACTTTGAGGAATCATGTAGGGCAAATTTTGTTTGATATCAAAAAAGATTACTTCTAAAACTAATATCCTAGAGAAAATTATACTTCTATCTAATAAGAACATATACATCCTTATCACTGTTTATACGAAGCAGAAGCTAACGAAAAACACATGCATAGATGTAGCAAATATTGTTAGGTCAAACAACTGTTACAGAATATTGTTAGTATCAATATTGTTAGCAAATATCGCCATGCTGTGTAAATTATTGTAAAATAGTTTTCATGATAGATATCCTAATTCGTTTAGAAAGGAAATTTAAAGCACAGAATAATCGATCTTTTAAAATGAGAAGAGCCTCAATTATAAAGGAGGTCAAATAAAATATTCCTAAAGTCACTTATTTTAACTAAATTAAAATTTTGGACATTAAGTAATACTTCTCTCTAAAATGAATTTTATTAAAAGGGGAGGGGATGGACAATTCAAAGTGAATGCATGCACGCACCTGAAATACTTCTTTTACATAAATATAAAAGTGCTACGTAAATTTGTTGACTGCTGAAATGTACATATGATACACCTCTGCAGATCACATATCCCCATTCCAAACCTGAAATTTCCGTAGAATCTCAATGCCGAAGAAATCACTCCAATTTGATCTTAAAAAGTGACAGGCGGGAGAAAAAGTATTATGATTATAGAACCAGAGTCCGAGAATATTTTGGAAAATAAAATATTTATTTAGATTAGTATAGATGTTATTCAAAACAATATATATATATATATATATAATCGAGCAAGCTTCATTGCTAGCCAGGTTAAATATTTGATTACTTCCACTTTCAAATTCGGCCAGTATAAACCGACATTATTTCCGTCTTCTCATGGTTCTATATACTTCCTAAGTTGGGTTCTGATACACTCACATTGATCTGATTGTATCTCAAAATTGTCTGCACGTAAATATGTACAAAACATGGCTCACTACTCACGAACTTTTGTTGACCGATTACATCGAAGTTATTCTACCCAAAGACCAACACTTCCAGAATATGATCAGGTGTCTTACACGATGACAGATAGTCCAAAAACATTACACCATAAATTGCCACACTCTAGTTCACTGATACGTCACAAATATGCCCATGCGATATGATGTATATCAAACCAAGTCAGAGTATTCTTTTTCCTGATGATACACGCCCGTCTGGAGTTGCAAATGCAAACATCCATCAATCTAAATCACTATATATAAACTTCTGACACACCCAATAAATGATCTAACAAATTCTGCACATCCACTTGCTGATCTCCCACTAGCCAAAATACATCCAGCTGTAAGCTGTGTGTAAACCTCTACGTCCGAAAAACTAGCCACAAGAGATGAGAATCTGTTGATCTACCCATGGCCCATATGACAATTTCCCCCCCGAATTATTAGCTAATAGTGACGGGGCTAGAAAAACCCCTCATCATTAGGCTCACCTCTTCTACCTCGTAACCCATGAGTGGCCCCTTCTAGCTAGGGTACCTTGTACTGATTATACACACCACAAACACACATACACCCTACAGCTGGAACAACATTCTTGCAGGCTTCACTACCATCTGAATTCCTTCCGCTCATGAAGGCACATGTCTTAATTTTCCTTTTTCATAACTCCCCTTTCCCAACTTTTACTTGCCGCGTCTTTCGCTCAAGCACTAAACTAAAAAAAAAACAAACTCACTTTCGACGACAAATGTCAACCTCTCTCTAATCAGCTTTTTCAGCAGTAATTTTATGCAGAAAAAGCAAGATATAGAGTAAGCAAAGTATAATCGCATCGCATAAGCAATTACATCAACACAAAATCTACAGTGTTGGGTAATATTTTATGCGCAAATTCCATGAATTCTGCCAGGAGTTAACTGCAAATCGCAAAAACATAGCAAATAGCGAAAGATTGACTTGTATTTTATGAGACACAGTCAACATACCTTCTTCCCAGTTGGTCCGTTGTTGAAGACATTACTCTTTTTCTTCTTCTTCTTGCTTACAACCGTCTTCTTCTCGTTGTTCACGAATAACACGCCACTCTCGCCGTACTTTTCCACCTTGCTTTTCTTCTTCTTCGCCTTCTTCATCTTTTTCTTTTTCCTACTCTTGTTCGTACTCTTCCTATTCTTAATTACCGAAACAACTGGAGCAGCCGTAGAAGCGGAAGCAGCAGCAGCACAAGCTGAATCCTCACCGCGATAATCGGATTTCTCTTCGTTTTCCATAACCTGAATCCCTTTGCTTTTGCCTGCTTCGATCGGCGGCGCCACCGTGAGAATCTCCGCGATCGAGCGCTTCTTTAGAGCCTTAGGTTTGGGCTTGCAATTAACGGTCCGTCTCATCTGCCGCCGTTCCTCCCTAACGGCCTGCGCCAGACAACCGTCGATGTGCGCGTTCACCGCCGTTACGGTGGCGGCGTTAAAATCTCGACAAACAGGACACACCATCTCCAGCTTCTCCTCCTCGTCCACCTCAGCGGAATCTCTTCGGTCCGATTTCGACGACTCACCACCTCCGCGCGTGGATCTCAGCGCCTCAAGGCGCCGAGAGAGCCACTCGAACTTCGAAACCGTATTCGAAACCTCATCCGCCTCGTCCTCGCGGAACGGCCAGAACTTCAACACGCTCTCGATTTGCGGCGGCGGCTGCTGCGGCTGTGGTGGCTGTTGCTGGTGCTGCTCTTCCACCTTGAAAATCTCCGCGATGGAACGCTTCTTCGGCGCCTTCGACTTCGATATAGGAGATGACGACGACGACGACTTCAAATTCATTATCCTCATGTGTCGACGCTCCTCTCTCATCGTCTGAGCCAGGCATCCGTCGATGTGCGCATTCACCGCAGTGAGCGTCGCAGCGTTGAATTCGCGGCAAACCGGACAAACCATCTCCAATTTCTCGTCCTCGTTGTTGCTAACAGCAGCATCAGAAGCAGGCGCGGATTCTTCGGACTCTTCTTCGCTGCAATCCTCGTCGCCCTCGTCATCGGTTCTAGAAACTTCTTTAGGAGAAGGCGGATTTTGCGCGTGGTCGTTGCAAGCGTCGGATCTAGGGCACAGCGTCATCGGAGGAAGCCAGGACTGAAGCTCCTCACGTGATGCGTCACGTGAGACGGTTGATGCGAAGGGCCAGCACTTGAAAACGTCGACGGACCTCATCTTAGTTGTGTAGTCCCTGCAACACCGAATCCAAAGCAATAGCAAAAGCTGGAAATATTTATGGAGTAAAAAAAAAAAAAAGAAATAACGAAAACAGAACAAGAGTTAACAGATAGAGATGTTTACCTTATGGAGAATCCATCAAACGTAGCCGCCATGATCAGTGACCACAAAGAGAGTGCCTATGAAGATGAAGAAGAAGAAAGAGAAGAGAAGAACATCGATTATTATGATTAGATGAGAGAGAGGAGAGAGAGAGAGAGAGTAAAGAGTAATTAACGTTTTGCTAGGAAGATGGAGGAATGGAAGAGTGTGTGTGTTGTGTGTAGCTGTCTGCTTGCTTTTCCCTAATTTATGACTGAAAGGGACGTATGAGAGAGAGATGAGAGAGAGAAAGAGAGAGAGGGCTCTAAAGTGACGACAGATACAGAGGAAGCAAAGGTGAAAGAATATTTTATTAATTCTTAATTAACACTCCTAATAATACTAATAATATGTTTAATGTTGCTAATTATTTTATTATGGCTAATCAAGTCTTTCCTCCTATGCATGTTATTTTCATAGTTCAATTAATTTAGGCCATTGAGACTTGTGGTGTTGGTGGCTTGCTGGTTGGTCATGTATTTTAATTGTATGTATAGTATATAGTGTATGGTATTTGTTAAATGTTAATGCTAGATTTGTCGTATGATCTACGCCTCGTGTACTCACTCGTATGAAACAAAGATTCTGCTGCAAGAGCACAAACAAACCATCACCCACCACTACCTATCCACGCGCTTTTTACCTTCATCATGTCACCTTTTTTTAGACTATATATATTACTTTTCAAATTATTTTCATTCTTTCGTCTTTTTACGTAATTAACGCCTTTTTTTTCTGCTTCTTCGTCTTCATTCTAATAATACCAAATAAAAATATATATATAAATTAAGAACCGAATAATTGATCAAGTGAGATTCCACGTATACTCAAAAGTGTATAAATTCAAAATATACTAACAAAGAATTAGATGAAAGATTAAAAACTAGATAAACAAAATTGAAAAATATTCTATTAGTGCTTAATTTTGGTCCTTCCTTTCTTTTAATTTTTTTTTTTTTTACTTTAGTTCCATTAGTTTGTACTTTCTTCTACTTTGTGTTTGGTGATGAAAAATTAATAAAAAAATTTGACATAAATAAGTGAAATGAGAAAATGAAGGCGGAGAGAATAATAATGGATATAATTTATAAATTATATAATGAATATGACACAATTGAATTGATAACTGTTTGTATGGCATATCAACTTCCATTATGTAAATCAATTATGCAAATATTAAATACAAATTATATAAATGTAGATACCTATTAATCAAGTCTCTAAGATCAATTATGTAGATGAATAGGTGATTTTGGCTTGATATTTACATATAATATATATCATACATTTTGTTTGAAGGCATCAATTTTGATTTGCATCACATAAAAATCCTGTTTTTCTCTTCTTTTATATTATTCTTAAATCAATTATATACATAGACTAGATTTCATCTCATTTTTTTTATTTATTTTCATTCTTTTTATTCAAGAATTTCACTCTAATAATCTTTCTCCTCCTTTAATAATACCTTTTCCAAATAGAGTATAATTGCATCCTTATTTAATATGGTTAGTATTTTTTTTTATCCTCTTTTTTCCTTAGATAAAGTGAAAACAAATGAAAAATTAAAAAATCAATATTAACAAAGTTGATAAAAGTTTTGACTTTTAGCATGGCATGTTCCAATTTCAGGTCTAAGAGTTAACTCACTTTCATGACACATTTGATATAAAAACATATGCTTTCATAAATTAGAATGCTGCTTCAAAATTAATTTTAACATAAACTTAATCTGAGAAACTTTAATCAAAATATGCACTTGATATTAAAAAGAAATTAAAATAAATGTGATTAATCCCACTCACTCAAAGCAAACAAGAAATAAAGGAATACATGTGAAGCAACTTTATATAGAATTGATTTTGCCTTGTGACAATCACACTTATATAAAATTATACAACCAACCATGTTATTAATTGTGCTTTTACATTTATTTATAGTTATCTTAAACCAAATACCTCTAAATTCACTTAGTTTCTCTTTTATTTTTATTCATTAATTTTCTATTTGTGTACAAACTGAAAATCTCCATTACTAGTTAAATTATATTTAGTTATTTTCAAAAGTAAGTCAATCAACCCTGATTGTAAAGCTGTTTGTCATGTCATTCAAAGGAGTAATTAGAGTTTTTTTGTTGTCTTTTATCCAACAGCTACAAAATATATATATTTTAAAAAATGAAAAAAAAAACTGTGATAAATTTTTCTCATTCCAAACTTCAAAGTTTTTGTTATTTATCTTTTCATCTTATCTAATCCAAATACAATGTCAAAAAATAACGAAAATAAGTGGAAATATTAGCTGCAAAAGAGATTGATAAATTCTCATAAAAAATAAAATTCTTACCAACCATTCACTCTCTGGATTCATGGTTTACATGATTTTAAGTAGAGTTAGAATAGAGAGACTAAGAAATGATTTTTTCATTATCTATACATGTATTTTATATGATCATTTACTTGACATTGTAAATAGGTGGTGATTCATTTAACTAATATTGAATGCAACTTATACTAATTAAGATTTTGAGTTATATATATTGTCACCTATTTAAAATGATAATTAATTTTTGATTAAAATTAATTAAATATTTTAAATTAATTTATAAAAGTCGTAATAATTCATATTAGTCATAAATAATATTTTCATTACCATTTTTAAATGACAGATAATATAATATCACTTAATAAAAAAATATATTTTTAAAATAATAAGTATATTTCGTGAAGTATAAAAAAATCTTTTGTCATTTTATTGATATGGAATGATATCAAGTTACAAACAACTTCTGACAATAATTGTCTGTACAGACAACTTCTGACAATAATTGTCTGTATAAGTTGTATATGTCAATGTTTAATCCAATTACACTTATACAGTGTCAGTCGCTTCCTATAAATAAGTGAACAGAATCTATGTAAAAAGAATTTAATAAAACTTTTATAATTTAAGTTTTTATATTTAAATACTGTCTTAAGCATTAAAATATCTTTTAAAAATATTCTACTCAAACTAGAATGATACTTTACCGCACAACAGCGAACAAATAATAACAAAAATACAAAAACTCTCTTAAATCCTGAGTTGAAATA
>Ga0209700_105695_pt1 | contig 20570 bp, 16 predicted proteins | sample SiratroredBW_FD_187528 | JGI IMG/M metagenome (GOLD analysis project Ga0209700, IMG submission 187528) | Root nodule microbial communities of legume samples collected from California, USA - Siratro red BW (SPAdes) (version 2) | ecosystem: Host-associated > Plants > Roots > Nodule | place: USA...
GAATACCGATTAATGAATGAACAATAGTTAGGATTCACTTAGGCACGTCTATTTTTCTTACATGTGGAGACATTATGTTGGTCATTGTTTAATATGGTGGGGTTGCAGACGTCCATTCAACCTTATCTTTTAACACTAATCTTCTCAGGGATTTGGCTTTCCTTCTATATATACTCTATCCCTTGTCTTCACAAACAACACCTGCCATTGCAATCCTCAAGCTTCAACACTTACATTCCTTCTTTCAAGATTTGAGATTCTTCTACTTCATTCAATCAAGCACAAAAATGGGTTTCCGATTACCTGCTATTCGACGAGCATCATTCTCAGCTAGCCAAGCAGCTTCAAAATCTACAGAAGTCCCAAAGGGCTATCTTGCAGTGTATGTTGGAGAGAAACAAAAGCGGTTTGTGATTCCCATATCATACTTGAATCAACCTTCATTTCAAGGGTTGTTGAGTGAAGCTGAAGAAGAGTTTGAATTGCAGCGAAGACGACTTCCAACGTATAACTTCTTCCTTGAATTGAAAATAGATCTCACTCTAGGAGAGTGACATAGATTAGTGCAAAAATTTTGTTTTTTTGCCGTTCAAAAAAAAAAGTGAACAAATTTTGTACAATAGGCATCTTGTCAGCTTGTATACCTTTCTCCCTTTCTCGAGAAAAAATGACAAAATCAAATAGTATTCTGTCGTTTATATGCCATGACTTCAATCACTGAAGCAGCTCCTTCGTATTTTCTGTTTTAGTTTCAATCAAGTGCTAGTGAGAATGAAACCATACCGGCAACACTCAGTTTTTTTTTAACGAAGAATAAAAAACTAAGCGTGTGGTATTTTGGAACCTTTCGAGTGATTGAGCGTATAGGACAGGTTGCATACAAACCTTTGCTACCGTCAGAAGCTAGAATTCACCGTGTTTTGCATGCATTTCAATTGAAACTTTGCATCGGACATCATCCTTTTCCCTATGTTGCCTTGGCGCTATTGTTCAGACTAACACGACTCCAGTCATTCAGCCTGCTGGTATTCTAAAGACTCGTGTTGTCATTCGAGGCAACATCTAGTATAATGGGAAGTTCTAGATGTAGAACATACCACTTGGAAGGATCATAAATCTTTTAAACAACATTTCCAAACTCTTTTCTTAAACTCAGTTTACTGTAAAGATCCTTTTTGTTGGAACAATGGGCTCTAACGTGTTAAATAGAGTCCAAATTCTTTTCTTAAAAGACTGGACTAGATCAAACAAACAATTTAAAAACAACAATGTATATTTATATTAGTTCAACCAAACTCACAGAAAACATCCAATTCTCCTTTTAAACCACTTCTTAAAAGATTCAACCAATCAAATAAATTACATGAGTACAAAAATCGTTCATGATTATAACTGAGTGTATAAATCACTCTTGGTTATTACGAATACATAAAACACTTTTAAATATCATATTTTAATCTACTCTTAAGATTAAAACCTAACAAACAATAAAAAAAACTCTAAAAAGATACAACAACTTAGGTTCACCGGATTACTTCACGCAAAGTATTACAAAAGTTTCAATCATCCACTTAGAACCTTTTCCTTAAACTCATTTCAACCTATATGAGTATTTATTGTTTCTAAAATACTTTTGATTAATCTTATAAATTGCTTGTGCTTATGGCGTTGATTATGCATACTGATTATCAACAATACTATTATTTAAATATCGGACGTTATGATAATCATTGTCTGGTATGCTTTGTTTGATGAATAAATTGTGTCTGATGAATTGAAGAACATACGAGTTGTGTCTGACGAGTTGAACTTTCATAAAATATATATTAGAAAGTTCACATGAGTATAACACATATAAAACGTTTTTTTTAGACACATCACTAGGATTAATTAGACCGTTTGGAAGAGGATAATATTTCTTAGGGTCTCAACACCCTCCGCCATCAAAATAGACTTTTTTTATGATGTCTGATAGAAATTGCTCATAGTTTGAGGCAATTAAATAGACCAATCCTAAAACTATTACGGTTACTACCTTTCCTAATCTAAGAATATATATTCGTTCGTGAGTTGCTCAATAAGTTTAATCCTTAGACTACAAAACCTCGCAACTTAGATCTTCAAACAAGAGCGTGAGAATTTAGAGGCTAAAAACAACCAAGAAAATCTTGCTCTATGATTGTTGCACCTATTACCGTAATAAACTTGTATTGCCTTTGTCATGCAAGTGGCTATGAAAAACACATTTAGAACCTCCTTACTATCATAATCAACATCTTTCACCTACCTTTCTTAATCAAAGTAAGCTCCAATTAGATATTAAAAACAGATTAGAACCTTTTTTCCATCATTCCTATTCCTTGGATCATACTCTCTGGTCCCAACCATCGTTTGGACACCTTTTCACCGCCAAATCCATCTTCTTCACTATCTTCCTTTACCTTTCATCTTTACTTCGTTTTGCACAAGAGAGACAGCATGAGCTACACACCCCGAACTTGTTACCTATCTTAACCCTCATCAATTTCTATACTTATAAAAACCCATAAAAAAAGCCCAGCTTTAGAGCTCTCATCCATTAAACTCATTTTGAAATTCATGCATTCAACTACGTATACATGTGCCCAAGAGCCAATCACAATGTAGACAATTTTACATTTATAAAGCAACTTTTTTTTTATCATAATTATATTGTTTAATATAATAGATATTTTTGATAAAGTCTTTAATTTTAATTTAGAATTTGTAAGAGATTATGATATTGAGAAACAAATCTCTTTTAACTATAATCTAAATTATTCTTGGTCGCAGGATTCTTATGAATAGGATATCAATAATCCGAATAGATAATGATAGTATTTAGTTCGTGGATATTAATAGAATTTATTTATTAATTTATAAATATAAATTATATACATTTCGATATGCTCATTGAACTGATTCAAAGAAAATTGTCCAATGGTTAATATTATTTTGAACTGTCAAGAGGAAATTCTCATGAACAAAATATTTTGTTTTTACTTTGGTTTATATCAATTATTAATTACTCTTAGCCGACCCAAGTAGAAGGTGTCTTTTAAGATATTGTCGTATCCAAGCAGCCAATATTGAATTGAATGGGGTCTATCTGTAAAAGATTCCAAAACGCTCAAGTCACTAAGTCAGTGAGAGAGAGAATAATAAGGTTTTTTAAGGAATAGAGGGCAAGAGTTTATGGTAGTAAAAAAGATGATACTTCCCTGTATATTGTGGTCATGTCTAAGAAGGAGTGGAAAGGTCAAATAATATCTACAGAACCACTCAAACTACCTTGGCTAGAGTAAAGCTGGGTAGCAATTGTGGATGAGTACATGTCCATGGAAGTTATCCGAGAAGAAATGTTACAAGAAGGTCTTGGCTCCATTAGGGTGAGGTATCTGGGTGATAAACAGGTGCTACTCACTGGTCAGGATGGGGCACCGTTTTTTGAGGTTATTGAAGCCTGTAACGAAAGTCTTTGTAAGATTTTTAATATGCTTCAACCATGGGGAAAGCAATGTTGTTGGGAACAAAGTTGTGTGGATTAGGTATAGACGGCTACCTTTATCCCTTTCGATTGTAGATTGTTTCCGGAAGATCTTGGGAAACGTTGGAACGCTTGTGGACATGGATGAGGCGGCTACTCTGAACTGGGAGTGTGTGGAGTTTGCTCGTCTTAAAGTCAGAGCAACAATTGCATCTAAAGTCCAAATTTGTGAAGAAGTATGGATTAACGACAGAGTGTATCAAATCACAGTAGAGGAAGAAAGTTCATTTGTGGAGTGCGTTAAATCCAGGTGCTGGTATAAGGAGGATGAAATTTCGGATACGAGTTCGACTCTAGAAACGAGGGTCAGTGATAGCCTTAAATCAGGCGATGAAGGTAGGGAAAACTCCGATAATGAAGGTCTCATGGAGGAGGCAACGGTGAACGACCGTCGTCGGGAAAAAATTGACTTCCACGTATCCCTAGAAGTCGGGCAACGGTCGTGTGAGGTGGATCAGATATTTTTGTGAAAAGATCAGATGGTGGTGATTAGGAGGGGCAGCAGGAGCGCTCGTTGCATGGAAAAGGAAGATTACGTACAATGCCATCCATATTCAGAAATTGTGGCAGACGTAGAGCGTAGTGCTGAGCTAGAAACGCATATTGGTTGGGCAGCATCCCAACGGCTGGAGGATAAGCGTGTTCCCTCTCCATCTAGGGTTTTATTAAACGCAGACATATATTGAGCTAGTATACAGGGTTTAGCAAAACGGGTAGGGAGTGTTGATATTGGGCCTAAAGCCCAAGTTGGTTTTTGTGGTAAAGAAGGTATTATTGTTGGGGAAAATCGCTGCACCATAGAACGTGGTCGCGTGGAGAGCAACAACGCTGCTGGTTTCCGCATCATCCGTTGCTACGAGCGACGATCATGGAGGCATTGGCGGGGGTGGAGAAGTCACCGGCGGTGAGAACATAACAGACTTGGACCAAGTAGTTGATACGTCTCCGGTGCAGGCAGGAACCCATGGAAACGTTTCTCGTTGCAAATCCGTAGGCCACGTAGGTGCTATCATAGTGACTGGTGATACTGGTAGTAGTAGGAGCTTTGGCACTACAACGGAGACCAACCGTAGGGGCCGTCGCACGGGGCAGCGTGTACAGTGGGGGGCTGATCACAGCACCTGGAAAACACGTTGGGAACGCGTGTGCACTGTAAGACAATAGGGAAGGGGCTGCCACCAAGCGACATCGTGAGGGAGGTTGCTTGGAGAATACAAGCATGGAGGGGGTGGTGGCTGCAGATTCTGCAGAAGGTGCCGAGAGCTAGAACAAGACGTCGTACGCTGCAGAAGAAGAGTTGCATGTGTCAATGGAGGAGGCACACGTGATTAACGAACCAAGCGTAATGGGTGGTTTTCAACTTATTAATGAAGAGTCGCTGGACCCGTTAGTGTTCAGTGAACCTAGAAAAATGTGGAGAGGAGAGCCGAGCACAAAGTATGAGAGTAATTATTCATAAGCAAAAAGCAGGTGTGTTGTGTGTACAGGAGACTAAGCTAGTTAGTTTGAATGCTTCTAAGTCTTTCAGTGTTTCGGGTAGTAATGATATTATTGGGCTCATAGAGGGATTGATAGAGAAGGTGTGGGTATTATGACTATGTGGGATAATAAGGTCTTTAATTGTGATAAGTCTGAGGATAAGTTGGTAAGTTCAAATTGCCTAATTCAATGTGTGATTGGTGATTTTAACATTAAGCCATTTGAGAAGTCTAGAGGAGAAAGAAGTAGCCATGCTTAAGAAGAAATCGAGAGCCGAGTGGTTAAAAAGTGGCGATACAAATACCAAATTTTACCATTCTATGTTGAGGTGGAGGAGGGCTAGGAACGACCTAAGAATCTGCATAAATGGTACGTGGTGTGAAGATCTGCAACATGTTAAAAGCCACATAAAATGGTTTTTTGAAACCAGATTTTAAGCACTTTCGGAGTGCAAGCTTAATTTGGATGATGTGTGCTTTACGACTATTTCGGAGGCTGATAACGCTTTGTTGTGCAGAAATATATCTGAGGATGAAGTGTTAGAAGTAGTGAGTCAATATGGTCGCTCGAAATGTCCAAGTCCCGATGGGCTTAACTTCTTTTTTGTTAAGAATAATTGGGAGGTTATAGGTAAGGATGTTGTCAAAGCTATACTTTAATTGGGTTTATGTCGAGAGCTTGTAAGGCTTCATTTATAAAGTTGGTACCGAAAAAGGACAATCCCTATAATTTGAATGAGTTTAGACTGATTTCATTAGTCGAATGTGTTTACAAAATTTTAAGTAAGATTTTGGCAAATAGGCTTAAGAAAGTGCTACCTAATGTTATTGATATATATCATTTTATGTTCCTTTGGAGAAGGGGTATGTTGGATAGCAGTCTGGTAGCAAACGAGACAGTGGATTACCTAAAGAAGGAGAAGAAAAGTGGTGTGTTTGTGAAAGTTAACTTTGAAAAAGCTTATGACTCAGTGGATTGAAAGAGATGTCGCTTTTCTGTTGTTACATTTGTAGTTACTACAAAGTTGTAGGCCATAAGGGTTTATTAGGAGGACTGGAAGAGTGGAGGAAAAAGAATGAAGAGATAATCTACATACAAAAGAATAAGCTGCCATGGAGGTTACAAATGGTAATTGGTAGTAGGGGAAGTAAGTATGCACACATGATTAAAGCATTCTCAGGCTCTGGAGGCTTGCCAAAGATCACATACTAGTTTAGGTTTTTAGTCATCATGTACTTAGATTAAGAAAGGAAACAATCTATAATTGTTATGATCTCGCATGACTGCGGAGGGGTAACTGCTTATAGTGTCGCAAGTATTGAAGATCGAACCAACAATGCAAACTTTTGTCTGCTACCAAGTATTAACATCCATTTAAGGTTTAAAGTACTACATAAAGTGTTCAGGTACATCAAACTTATCTACAACTATCTACATGACAAAAAGAAAGACCATCCCAAGGTCATAAAGTCTTTAGCTACATCAAAACATATATACCAATATATACAAAACTAAAGGAAAAATTTCATTTTAAGAGCATATTATCTTTATGGTGCTCCAAAACCTGCATCTACACCTGCTCCTGTATATAATACATTCATCGCAGTTCACAACACAATAAGACAAGCAAGGGTAAGCTAGCGAAATAATTTTTTCAGCTTATAAGAGTAAAAAGAAATGAAGTGATTAGATTTACAAATTTAAATATCAATTCTCAAGTCAAATACAACTAGGTTTAACATTCAATCACAAACTTTCATACTTTATTTCAAATTCATTAATCTCATAATGATCCATCTGCAATCATTGTACCTTGATTTCCTTTCAATTCCCAGTACTCTAATTTCATTTCAATCAAACTATAGTCTTATTATTTCATATCATCATACTTTAATTTGTTTTGTGGTATTTAATTCTTGGTAAATGATTAGTTATAACTATATATAATTTTACCATATTCATAGATTAAATAACTTACTAGGTTCAAATGATTATTTTTTACACATTTTTCATGTAAGTTTCTTTTTTTTTTCGATGCAATTGTTTGTGCTTGTCATATAAGAATCATTTCCTTATGTTTAGTTTTCTTTTTCATGATGTCTCTTCAAATGAAATTTCCACTACAAAATTTGTTAGACCAAAAGCATTAGACGAAGTCATAAAGTTTGTCGACTGTGGTAGCATTTCACAAGAGATGAGACAAACACTTAATGTTCATTCGTTCTACAACTTCATCAAATGAAGATTAAATCTTTAGTTTTGTCATATATTTAATATTTAGTTTTATCATACGAGAGGCGTTAGATGTAGTATTTAGAAGAAACTTTCTTGCATCTATCATTACTCATAAAGCATATAAGATTATTTAAATCATCTAATAATAATGCGAATAATAGTATTGAAAAATTATTAACACATCACATTTTTGAAATATGCCGAAGTTGTTTGTAAATCTGCCGAGATACTCTAGATGGAATGCAGAGCTGCACAATGGTAGATTGTCGAGGAACACGAGGAGGAATAGCGTACCAACTCTTATCATCATTGCCTTTTCTGTTCATAATAGTTGTTGAGGGCCTTTCTGGACTTGTTAGGGAAGCTAAGAAGGGTAATTTATTTAGTGGCTGGGAAGTAGGTAGAGAGAGAGTGCAGGTAGATCTACTACAATTTGCCGATGATACTATATTTTTCTGTAAACTGTCGTATGATAATGTGTTGGCAATAAAAGCAATATTGAGGATTTTTGAGTTGGTGTCTGGACATAGGATTAACTTCCACAAGAGTAAGGTTGGTTTGGTGGGTATTTCCCATCTTGATAGATTCATCTACTCTAAGTGCCTAAATTGTTGTCTTATGGAAATTCCTTTCAAGTACTTACATATTACAGTTGGAGGTAACCCTAAAAGATCAAATTTTTTTAGCCCTATTGTTGATAAAATTAAATCAAGACTTTCGAAATGAAATGGTAGATTGCTTTCAATGGCGGGAAAAGTTTGCCTTATTAAGTTAGTTATTAGTGTCTTACCTCTTTACTATTTCTCCTTCTTTAAGGCACCGATTGTTGTTTGTAATACAATAAGGAGAATCCAGTTAAATTTCTTATGAGGTTGGGGTAGTGAAGGAAGGAAGATCACATGGGTGAAATGGAAAAAAGTATGTAGTCTAGTTCAAGTTGATGGATTGGGGATCAAAGATATTAGGTGCTTCAACGATGCTTTGTTAACAAAATGGAATAGAGGTTAAGGAATATGGGAGAGGGGTTGTGGAGAGAAGTGTTGTCATCAAGGTATGGAGATTGGAGGAATCTTAATGTTAATATGGTCTAGAGTAAACAATCACAGTGGTGGAAGGATATATATAAAGTATGTGGTAATAAACTACAAGGAAACTGGTTTGACAGTCGACTGCTGTGGAGCCTCGGAGATGGGAGGAATGTTAAATTTTGGGAAGACAGGTGGGTAGTTTGCAATGTGTTGAAAGAAGAATTCCCAAGGTTGCTTACAACTTCACATTGGAAAGACAGTGAGGTATTCGATGTGGTGGATTAAGGACAAAGTTGGAGTGGAAGGTGTACAAGTTGGAAGCTAAGCTGGAGAAGGGAGAGGTTTGAGTGGGAAAAACAGTTAGAAGGCCAATTATTGGGATTGATATCTAGTGTCCAATGGAACAGGGAAGGACAAAATAGGCTGAAGTGGATAGGGGATGATCAGCAAGTATACACTGTGAAGTCGAGATATAGTAATACTGAATATGGAGGATCAAATGTCGAGTTTAGAGTCTTTTCAATTCTTATGGATTTTAAAGATAGTTCCGTCAGCTTTGGTGTGTGCTTGGAGGATACTATGGGATAGATTACAAACTAGGGATAACCTGGTGAGAAAGGGAGTACCTATGGGGTACATTCTATGTCCTTTGTGTCGAGAATATTTAAAAAATGCCCAACACCTTTTATGTACTTCTTAGGTTGCTCAAAAAGTTTGGGACTTGTGTAAGAGGTGGATAGGAAGAGTCATTGTTAGACACAGGTCTATTCCCATCCACTTTCAAAGTTTTCGTTTAACGGATCATAGGAATAGCGTGAATAAAGTTTGAAAAGGGGTGTGGATAGTTGTTGTGACAGAGATTTGGAAGCCTAGAAATAAAGTGATTTTCAAAGGAGGGAAAGTAGATGAGGAGGAAGCTTTGTGTCTAGTACAACTAAAAAGTTGGGAATGGATTAAACATAGGATTGTGAGATCAACATTCTCTTATTCGGATTGACACTTTGCTCCAATCAAGTAGTGCTTGGAATCTTTATAGTAGTTAACCAGGACTTGATATAGATTGAGGGTTTAAGTAGAAGGTAGGTGTGTCTTTATTTTGCAGGTTTATTACAGGCAAGATGGTGGAAGCATACAAGATGAACATGACGAGGCAAGAAGGGGAGTCCGGATATAGACATCTGTAAGATGTATACGAGTTCAATGAAAAAATGGGGTGATGTATATATTCTCATGACTCTGAGGAGTATACCACCTTATTTGTATTTTGTATTTTTTATGAATCTCCTTTCTTGTTTATCTTGGAAGAATGATAGGGAGTCAAACCGTTGTGTGATATAAAATGTATCTAGTAAGGATCATAGAACTATGGTTGAGGTGTATAAGGGTTCGGTTACCCCTGAAGTGGCCTATTTATTTAATTTATTATTGGCTGTTAAAAAAAATACAAGATTAATCCTAATGATATGTGCTCGTAAATTATATTTAAGTAAAACTAGTATTAAAATTTAAATTCTAATATTAACTTCTATAAGAGGGACTCACTTTGTTAGGTATGAATTGAATTAAGTATATTCATTATTTGCTCAATTTGAAAGTATATGATATCATTATTTGAAGTTTTATTATTCTTGTAACCTATTCTAATCTATGCCTACATGCATAGGTGGGACTGGATATTCATTTTAATCCATTTAAATAGTTTTTCTTAATATCTATTAGTGTATTGTATTAGTGGACCTATTTTGATTCATTGGTATATGTATAATCATATATATCAAATAAATGTCATGATTAATTAAATTTAACTATGTAATATTTTATAATCAATTAAATCCAAACATGTGACTAATGATTTGTAGTTACAATTTTACAAATCATATTATAAAAGGATCTACTTTTAACTTTTATATAAGTTGTAATAGATTTAATCCTTTCATAATATGGATTTTAAAACTCCAAGTACAATTCATTAGTTACAGATTCAATTAATTATTAGATTTTACATGATTAAAAATTGAAGAAATAATAAAATTGGACCAATGCATGTGATAATACATATAATCATAAATCCTAATGTGGCTAATAACACAATACATGAATCAATAGAGAAAAAATGTTAAATTAATTAAAATGGATATCAAATACCACCTATACTTGTAGGCATGACTCAAAATAGGTTGCGATAAGAATACTATACGAAATAAGGATGAAGTACACTCAAATTAATCAACACATGCATATAACTTAATATATACTAATTACACAAACCAATTTATAATGCACCAATTTTGTATCTGACATTGTTGCCAGCTAATTCAATGGCCATATGCAAAGAATTTTGGATTCCAACGCCTTTAATAAAAATAATATTGGTAAAAATTTGAAGTTAATTTTCATTTTACATAAACTTTTGAATACCTACATGAGTTGGAATAATTCCTTAACTAATTTTGTGACTCTAACTTGTGCCTATGATACTAACCATCTCAGGATTCTATATTACCCCATTACCCTATTTCTGCATTGGCAAAATATCTAAGCAGCCTTTAGTGTGTTGCAGCAGCATCTGTTGTATTATGTATAAAACGTTAGAATCTTAACCCATGGCTACCATTTGTATCCAAGAACCATGAATCACTTTCTGTTATTACTGCTTTCGTTTTTGGAAAAAAGAAGAATTGGTTGAAACTAGAAAAGGAACATTTTTCTTGATTATTTGCAGAAGAAGGCACAAAACGTCTCTGGAACAGCAACGCATTGATGCTTTGCAGCATGCCAGTTTGTGATATTGGAAATGGACATCAGAAGAAGCCATAAAACAGCAATGCATATATATATATATATATATATATATATATATATATATATATATATATATATATATATTAGCTCAACTATATATATATATATATGCATTAATGCAGTGCTCAACTAGGTTATTAGCTCAAGACTGCTACAAAACAACAAGTGTTGTATTACTTGTTGTTTTGTAGCAGTCTTGAGCTAATAACCTAGTTGAGCACTGCATTAATGCATATATATATATATAGTTGAGATAATATATATATATATATATATATATTTGAGATAATATATATATATATATATATATATATATATATTATATGGGAGTTTTCGATTGGTACAACGTTGAATCCGTTTACATATGGCAAACATGCAGAGTGAAAATTCAAATTGATTGTCAGATTCAGCAGAACAGCATGGAAGCAATTGTTGCACCCCTTTTAAGGTGATGCTCTTCTTGGATATGTATGGAGAGGGTTGGTGGCAGGATTCCTTTTCCTATGTCAGATCAAAGACATGCATTGGGATTTAACCTGATCATATGCATTGAAATAAGTTACACGCGCGTGTTGTCTCTTTCAGTCCAATTTGGCATTTATTAGAACTTTGGAAACTCCATTATATGAGAGTTTTTGATTGGTACAACGTTGAATCCGTTTACATATGGTAAACACGGAGAGTGAAGATTCAAATTCACCACTTTCAAGATTTCATATATAAATGCGAAGTTGATTGTCAAATTTAGCAGAGCATGTATGGAAGTAATTGTTGCACTTTTTTTAAGGTCACGCTCCTCTTGGCTATGCATGGAGAGGGTTGGTGGCAACAAAAACTTTAATTGGTGGCATCCTCGGTGGATTCTTTTACTATGTCAGATCAAAAACATTTATTGGTATGTATTACACGACAAAATTTTAATACTGATCAATATCCCTATACATTAAGCACCATTTTCTATCCATTGAGATTTTCACGCATGCATCTAATGTTTAATGTTGTTGTCTCCACAACACAGATAAAGCAAATCTTTTGCAGTAAACAGCAACACTTCTCTTGTAACCTAATTCAGCATCTCAATGCTAAAATTAATACCTTGATCTCTTATAAGTGAAACTATCGGTGAATTTTGCATACAGAGCTAAGATGTACATGCATGCATTGTTCAATCTGACAGTCAAATTTGGCATTTATGCATAAAACCTTGGAAGTTCCACTGCATGTATGCCATTTCTACACATATTCATAACGTTATTTTCATCTGCATTCACCAAGCATTATTAATTTTAAGGAACTTTACCTTTTACTTTTCCACCCTCTGTAGTAGATAATTGTGTTTAAGATGAAAATATATCTTTGTTTAGTTGAATTAATATTGTTACGATGCAATCAGAAGCAGATATTATAGACTTGGATTTTTAATTTGTTTTGATAGTACATTACAGTATTTGAGATTAGTAAATATATACGAGTTGAACCACATTTTTTATTTCTTATTTAATATATTTTTTATAAAAAATATTTACATAAATACATAACTTATCTTTCTTAAATAGATTAAAACATTCGTGCTTCATATTTAAATGAATTTTTTAATAATAAATAACTCGTTATATACTTTAAATAACTAAACATAACTTTAATTTTCATATTGTTTAATCACTGCTTAGACTCTTATATTTCTTTGAAGATACATAAAAAGCCACAATATTTTAGCAAGCATACAAAATTATCATAAGTGTTAAATGGACAAAAATCCAAATATCATATTTAAAAAACTTACTATACAGTTTATTTAATTATAGAAAAATAAATTATTTAGAATTTGAAAATAAAAGCAATCTTTTTAATATATCGTTCACGTTGTTAATAAAAGTAAAATTGATCGGTTGCCATATTGGTTTCATAGAAACTACAAGATTTAAGTTAAAAGATCAGTTAAAAGATAGAGATTATTTTTGTTATAAGATTCCATGCTGAAAAGGCATAATTAATTAATTAACGAGAATTTTATATTTTAAATTTTATATTATTTATTAGCAAAAATATATATAAATGGGATATTTAGAATATGCTAACCATTTTACAGTCAAATAAAACTATAAATATAGATTGAAATCTTATAGTGTTATAATCTCATCTAATATAAAAAAAAAAGAAAAAAAAACTAACAAAAATAATTATCAGCTATATTTAGTCTCGTACTTATGGGGAATAAATAGGGGCGACCCTCTTGTTACATCTGAAAACATACTTACATATTGTTAGAGTTGTTGTCCCATCTACCTTGTTCACAACTTTTGTGTAGATAATTTTTCATCTATTGACTCTTTCATTTCTCTTTATCAGCATAAAAATGAGTTAACAGGAAACATTTTAGGAATATTTAAATCCTTATACAAAATATGATTAAGTGGTTTTAGATGTTCAATTATCATACATACAAGGCTAAAATTTTTCACTGTTACACAAACATATTGACATCGTCTGTGGTGACTTTAAAAACCATAATGCATATGGTTAGAAACCTAAATGTTTGAGAAAATCATCCTGGTTTTATTGAAATTATGAAGAATATGTGAGCTAGTCATAATCTAGATGACAATGAAATAAGGGTGGTGAACGAGAAATTTAAAAATTTAAAGAAGGATTTGAGAGTTTGGAATAAGAAAGTTTTGGAACATTAATAGAACTAAAAAACAGGTAATATTGAATATTAGCAACATTGATAGAATAGATGAAAATTGTGGCCTAGATAAACAAGGAATCGTTGAAGGAGAGGCTTGTTGGCTAAACTCAGTCAGATTTATCATGAGTAGTGAGCAGGAGGTTATGCTAAAACAAAAGGCTAGAACAGAATGGTTGGAGAATGGTTGGAGACAGGTGATTTATATACAAGATATTTTCACAGAAGTGGAGGAGAATAGAGAATACAATTAAAGTCATATATATTGATAATGAATGTTGTGAGGAACCATGTAGGGTCAGAGAGGAAATAAAAGAAATAGTTTCAGCATAAGTTTTGAAAAAATTAATACAATATTGTTAGACAACATTGATTTATCAAAAGATTGTCAACACTCAATTTTGTTCGAAAATAATAAAAAATAAAAAATAAGTTTTTGTTATTCACATCCTACTCTCTAATATGCACCTCCACTTTTATTTTTTGGACAGTTGCCCAATTTTTATTTTTCATCCCTTTATTCTTTTTTACCATCTCGTCATAATAGGTATCGTATTGAGCAAGGTTTGTTAAATTAATTATATTTTCAGTTATTACATGGATTAGTTATTGCATGATATAGGAGTTACATGGTTCAGTTATTGCATTATACATAAGTTGCAAAGATCAATTATTGGATGATTGAGATTTGTATGGTTCAGTTATTTGCACAAAAATAAAAGTTTCAAAATTCATTTATTTGATAGGGACAAAATTGACACTGTTAAGAGGGTACACAGTACAGTTATTTGACAAAAATGAGAGTTGCATAGTTCAGTTATTTAACGGAAAATAGAATATGCACTGTTCACAGTTCAATTATTTAATGAAAAAAATAGAATATGCACTGTTTAATTAAAAAAAGCATAATTGTACTCATTGAAAACAACGGAAAGGCTCTCATTTGTTGAACCCAAGTTCAATGCACTAAATCCATAACTTTTGCATTTAAAATGGGCAAGGGATAATATATGTTAGGAGTTACTGAGAATTACGTTCACAAAATTCTATTTTCATCGAGAGCAATTCGCACTGAGAATTACGCACATCAAGAGCAATGCGATTTCATAAAAAGAGAAGAAAGTGTTTCAGAAAGCCTTACAAAAGCATAAAAAAAGCAAGAAAGTAGTAAGAAAAAGGCTTTGGAGGCTTCAAGAGGTATGTCTTAAAACTTGATACTATGTGAGCATGAATGTTGATCTCTTGTTTTTTCTTTCTTGGTTCTAATTTTTGTGTCTCTGGTTTATATTTATTATACAATTATTATTTGGCCTTTTCTTTCTTAAATAAAATATGAGTAGAGAACGGTAAGAATTCTCTCTACAAAAAACATATTTGAGAGAAATTAAATGCTTTGAAATTCATTTGCTATGATACCACGATCATTCGAAAACAATTGCTGTCATGGGCAAAGTTCGGTGTGGAAGTCATTACGGATTCCTGTCGCTCGCCGAACCCGTTTGAATGCTTTGAATGTTTTATTAAATGCTTCTGAACCTTTACCAAATGCTTTGAATACTTTACCAAATGCCTTTAACCTAGAACCGAATGTCGTAAACCCAAAATTGAGTGCCTTAAACCTTTACGAAATCACATAAACCTAAGACCAAACACTTTCAACTAAGAATCGAATGTCTTTAACCCAATACCGTATGACGTAACCAAGAACCAAATGCCTTTAACCCAATGTCGAATGACCTAACTCAATATCGAATGACGAAAGCCTTAGCCTAAAAGCATGGTTCAAAAGCCTTTTCGAAAGCCTTAGCCGAAGCATGGTCTGAGAGCCTTTTCTGAAAGTCTTAGCAAAATGGATGTTCCGAAAGCCAATACCAAAAGCCTTTGACCGAAAGTCTTTTCCGAATAATATTTCCAAATGCCTTCTCTGATTGCATTTGGCCTAATGTTTTTTTTTTCTTCTCAATTTGTTGTATTAAAAATTCTACATCTATGCAGTTTAGTTTTTAATTTTTACTAAAAATACAAAAATATCAAATTAAACATTTCACCATTGTTCTCGTTTCATTATCTACATGTTTGGTAAAGATCCTTGCTCTTGAAGTAAAGTGAAAGACACAACACTATGGACGAATCTTAAAATCCCTCAAGTTCATACTAGGTACATTTAGGAAAAAGATCATGATATGGTTCTTGTTAATCCTTATTTAAATGGTGTCAATTCTCGTTCATGATCTTAATACATGATCTTAATCCATCACTTATTGATCCTCTCTTTTGAAGCTGAACATATGGTTTTAACAACTACTATATACAAACTCCAATAGCTAAATATCTTCTTCACGATTTCAACATGCAAGTGTCATTACTTGTTGTACTTTATGTAACGATGTGCTTGTCACATTATCGCTAACTCAACCTTCCACGAATAAACAAAACATATTAAAATTGATTATCATATGTGAAGAATAAGTTGAAATCAAAACTTTTCTTTCTTCTCCCTATCAATAATTTGTGTCAATTTGTTATATTTTCATTAAACCACTTGGTTATGGTTCTTCCATTAACATTATTTCTAAACTAGGGATGCTAAACATATACCCTCCCATTTGAGGAGAGATATTACAACTATTTCATAATGGGTAAACAGCACTACTTTTTTTTGTTGCTGATACATTAACTATTTATATAAAAATGACTGTGAGAAATAAGTTAATATGAGTATTTTTCTTTTTGGAAGCTTTTACAAATTTCTAGAGACTATGCTAGTTTAATATATAGTTTGATTAAATAAGAAGAAAATCCTTTTACCCTTACAGTACAAATTTGAAAAATATGAAAATTTAAGAAATAACAATAAACATTATTGTTCTTCTTCCTTTTTCTTTTTCACTTTTCTTTTTCTTTTCTATAATTCACGATAAGATAAAAGAATAAGAGCACCAAGTGTCATAACTAAACAAAAACAGGAAACCATTGCCACGGGTAACAGTAAATAGTCAATCAAATAATCTGGCCCTGATGCCTCTCCACCCAAAAAAATTGAATTCCATGGAAAAAAATAGTATACTGCTACAGATACATACCCTACAACCGTCAAATTACATCTACTATGATAGAGCACCCAAATATACTCAAAAAGCTAATCATGGCACCTCTGTTTTAATGAAAATACAGATCTATAATTGTATCTTCTAACACCAAAAATCTCCCAAGTGCTGCAACAAGTAAGAAATTCCCAAAAGTGGAACCATCAAAATCTCCCTCAGTATCTATTCCCTTCTTAATTCCCTTTTGAATTGTTCCTACCCCTACTCGTCTAAGGTTGACCAAGAAATGCCTAATGTCCTTGTTAAGGTCTAGCCGCCACTATTAACAGGACATTCTAATGCAAAGGTCAATACACCAATTATAATAATTAAATATCATTTTATTAATTTTGGTTCTGATAACAATTACAGAATTTGACCTGTACAAGTAGAAATACCTCTTGAATGTCACACTTTCTGTTTTTAAAAATATACGGTTCCTGTGTTTTCAAATAAACAATATTATAATTATCCTTTCACCCTAGATTCTTTTTTTTCTAGCCCCCTAAAGTAGAATAACCTAAGAAATGTTCAATCATCCGACAATGATACACAATTTATACCTAAACCATCTATCACATTAATTCCAAATCAAACTAGACACTTTACATGAAAAAAAATAAGTGACACTATCTGCATGCAGAATCATTATAAGTGACACTTACTATCTGCAGAATCATTATACAGTACACACAGTGGGTTAATAGAAACTCCTACTCTACTCAACTTATCTCTTATGTGGCAGCCTATCATAGAAAGTCCTCCGATACTCCTATTTGTGTTTTTATATGTTTTGTGTCATATATAAAGATAAGTGATAAATGAGATTATGTGTGTCTTTATTTGTAAATGAAATATGTTACGTTGTAAAAGAAAGTTATCGGTTATAATTTTCACATCGGTTTCATAGAAAATACAAGATGTAAATTAAAATGATAGAGGTAATTTTTTTATAACATTTAATCTTTTGAGCTAAGAGATAGAAATAATTAAGGAAAGAGAAAATTATATATTAATATTGCAAAGTTTATTCATGATCTCTCCTAACATTCAAATATTATTTCTCCTATTTTAAAACAAATGAATAAATTTTAAAAAAAATAATCAAAATTTTCACAACTAATTTATAGAATTAAAACTTTTTATTATGAAAATAAAGAGATGAATAAAGAATATTTTTATTTTTTCATTCTCATATTTTTGTTTATTTTTGTTCATCTCTTTATTTTTATAATATTTTTTAAAATACTTTTTAAAGTATTTATCTTAATAACATAATTTGATATAATTAATGATAGTTTATTTATTTGAATTGGATTTTGCAATGCTTTTACTTAAAGACTTTATATAAATCATGTAATATTTTAATATAGTGTGTTTACTAATTAAATATTCAAATCAACAATAGTTTCTTTACTATCTAAAAGATAAAATAAACTCTAATATGTGTTCAAAAATTGAATCACTATTATTCACAAAACAAAGGTAGTTAATCATAATATGTAAAATTAAACAAATATATATTCAGTTTTCTCAATTATTTAAAGTTTTAAGTATTTAATGTTACCATAATTAATCACAATGAAGTTATTAGTAATCAAATCTTTAATTTACACTAACCAGTAAAACAGTATAATAATATTATTCATTAATATTCCAGTTTTTAGTGATGAGGAAATATAATAGTTTTATCCCTATTGAATATAAATAATCATATAATATTGATATTTATTTGTTTAGATAAATAGAATTATGATAAACTCTTCTATTACATAGTTTTTTAAACCAATCATTTAGTTTCAAAAAAGATATCATAATTATAAAATTTATTTTACTGTAGCTGTTAAAGTTTATATAATTAATTTAATAATTTTAATAACTAAATATTACAAGTTATAAAATTATTTTAATTAAATTAGATGCTCTTATCAATATTAATGTATATACTTGAATATATCCATAATATTAAGTTTAATATGAAACTTTTAATTGACAGATAATCTTTAATTGAATAAAATTTATTTTATATTATTTTTCAAATGGATGTTAAATAATATATCTATGTATTTTTAAATAAAAATATTATTTTATATTTTACACTAATTTTTAAGAAATGTGTTAATATATTAATGCATATTTTAAAAAAATATTATTTCATAATTTATTTGTTTTATTTAAAGATTGACTTCTACCTATTTTTTTTATAAAAAATAATTATTTAATAATAAAATTTTTCAACCACAAATTAGATGTTGGATCCCCAAATTTGTCTATATAACGTTAACCTAATTGTTTAACCCTACATTTCTGCTTCACACCTCTGCTGCGCCTCCTTTACTCTTTTCTTTCTCACTTTCATTTGGAGGCGCACATGTAGGCTAATTTCTTGTGTAAGTTAACCTTTTTCATATTCTTTCAACCACCACGACTAGAAGAAAACATTTAAGAATACAGTGTATCGAAATCTTCTGCAAGTTCTTGATATTGTCTTAGATTAGTTGCTATTTTAATTTCTTTAATAAGCTACTCTTTCTTATTTATTTTTAGATATAAAAAATCATTTTATATGTTATATTCTTTTCATTTACTTTCAAGTATTATGTTTATTCTTAACAACCTCCTTCCATATATAACTACATTAACTAAACACTTTTCATAAAAGAAGGTAAAATAGCTAATTTATCTCATAATTATAAGCTATTGTAGAAGAGATTATGCTATTCTATGCAACAAGTAAATTCAGATTTTTGATGTTTCCAATTATTCATCTTCTAAATCATATAATGTGATTTTGCAGAGAGGTATAAAAAGACAAACATCATTGCGAGAAATACGTTGGGAGGAAATAACAGCACTAATGGTATTATCGTTATATTATTCATCAAAATTATTTTCTAACATTGTCTTTATTTTTTATAAAGAATTTATTATTGTGAATTAAATAAATTGTTTCATTCTTTTTTATTAGAAAAATATTTTATAAATATGGAATTACTTTCAACCCATTACAACAACATGCATGTGTTCGATGATATGTGAGTGTACTTTTTTATTAAATGTGTAGTGTATTTTTCATTTCAAGACATATAGGTGTTGTGTCTTAAAGTTAATGATATTTCATTTTGTATTTTCTTTTCGTTTTACTAATTTGTTGCTTGTTGTGCAACATTGAAACAAAAATTAAAAGATATAATTTTAGAGTGATACCACAACGAAACTTTAAAATTATTTGTATGATTGAAAGTAATATTGGTTTATTATTAAATTTTGATTTTTTTCACCATACTTATTTGTCCCTTCTTGTTTATTTTGTCATTACAAACCTTTACGTTGTATATGATATATAATGTAATAAACTATTATTATTTTTAACAAATTATAAAATTTGTAAGAAACAAAAATTTTTCAAATTCATACAAAGGATGGATTAGGCAAGTCTGTGTAATTCAGAAATTAATATATTGGAGAGTGCTATAATATACTGGAAAACTATACTTTAATACGTGATTCATAAATTATATTTATTTGATACTTATTTTACTTTGAAATAAGTTATTATATAATATTTTATTTAATAAAATATTATATAATAACTTATTTCAAAGTACTTTATTATATGTAATATATTAAAATATTCATACTTTGATATTGAACACAATAAAATACAATTACTTGATACTGAAATAAAT